>JGI24702J35022_10000869_pt1 | contig 18710 bp, 16 predicted proteins | sample TergutTh196P4_FD_35022 | JGI IMG/M metagenome (IMG submission 35022)
AGCCTCCGTTCACGCCCGCGCTATTGTTCATGCTTGTCGAGCCTCCGTTCACGCCCGCGCTATTGCTCAAACCCGCTCCTCCATTTATTTCCGAACTATTGTTCACGCCTGCCGATCCGCCGCTCATAGCGTATGAAAATCGTCCCCCTCCCACCGCACTGTTTCCCACTTGCGAATTCCACGACTCGTTAATATGCAGCGAAATGCTTTCGCCAAACTGATAGTTTGCCGCTTTATACGGGCCTGTGCCAACAAGAATCTCTGAAATACGCATCCATTCCATATACAGCCCGTCAGTTAGAGGGACATGGGATGGCACAATCGGGAATATCAGGGCCATTGGTGTAAAAGAGTTGACTTTGTACAGCCTGATAATAACCCTGTGATCCCCTTCCGCCTCGATTCTGGAAATGTTCGTAACAAGAGGGGCATAAACGCTTTCGTCCCCGTAATCCTGTATCATGCTAACGGTGTACAGAACGTCAGCGGATGTAAACTCCCTCCCGTCATGCCACTTGACGTTTTGCTTTAAGTCGATCGTCCAAGTTAACCCGTCCTCCGACACGCGGTAACTATATGCAAGGAGCGGCCTTTCCTCCAACTGAGGATCAATTTCGAACAGCCCTTCATAAATAAGCCCCATAATCTCGCGAGTGTAAGTATTCTGGGTAAGCAGGGGATTTAACGTATCAATGGGCGTGGCGTGGACTCGCGCGCTGCCGCCTTTGATCGGCCCGTCGTCCAATGTATAGTCGTCGTTGTACAACATAGCGTTTACAGGAAGATTGTCCGCTGGGACATCTTCGTCTACTATTACGTTAACCCCGTCACAGGAGGATGTAGAAAAGACAAGTGATAGAATCAGCATTGCCGCCAGAATGCCAGTCTTTGATCCATTTTTTATAGTTCTCGCCTTTGTTTTCATTTTTCAGACCGCCAATCGCCTGGATATCCTCGTGATATCCAGCGCCATACCAGTCGTCTCGTCAATCCGCGCCAGAACCGCGCAAAATCGCGCAAATCCGCTTGCAGGTTCAAACTTGACAGGTAACAGGCTCGTTAATTTTTTTATTATAAGGTCCTTATCGACCCCAATAACGCCATCATCCGGCCCAGTCATGCCAATATCGGTAATATAACCAGTCCCTTTTGGAAGGACTCTCTCGTCAGCAGTCTGCACATGGGTGTGCGTACCCGCGACAAATGACGCGATCCCGTCAACATGATACGCCAAGGCGTATTTTTCTGAAGTGGCCTCGCCATGCATGTCTACTATTATGAAATTTGTCAATTTTCTTAAACGCTCTAATTCACTGTCAACCGCCCTAAAAGGACAGTCAACGTTATCCATGAAGATGCGGCCCAGCGCGCAAACTACGCCTACATCGCCGTACTCTGTTTCTACTATTGCAGACCCGGCGCCGGGACTGCCGTGGGGATAATTAATCGGTCTAATGACCCTTGTATTTTCTTTCAAAAGCTCAAAAGCGTCTCTGTTTTTCCAACAGTGATTGCCTAATGTTATCAGGTCTACTCCACATGCAAGAAGTTCTGCGGCATATTTGCCGCTGATGCCCATCCCGCTTGGAGATGCGTTTTCACAATTTGCAAGGCAAAAATCCACTTCGTATTCAACTTTTAATGTCGGCAAGACCGTCCGGACGGCATTCCGACCCAGAGCTCCAAAGACGTCGCCGATAAATAATACATTCAATCTAATAACCAATCCTCTCTAATGTTAATATTCCCGTGCAAATTCGCGCCCTATCTTACTCGCGCAAGCTGTGCCCCCACGCATGCTATGTGGCCCTCAAGCGAGCCATGCCTCTCTCATGTTTCTATGTGCCTCTCTCTTGCACGCCAGGCCTCTTTCTTGCACGCCAGGCCCCTCACACGCGCGCCATGCGTCTCTCATTTGTACAATATGTGCCTCTCTCATGCGCGCTTATGCCCACAGCGATGCATCTCTCATGTGTCTATGCGCCTCTCTCATGCGCGCTATACCCACAACCTATGACGGGCGCGCCTCCAAAACAAAGAGCGTGAATCCTCACGCTCCTTTGCTTGTTTTTTAAAAATATTCTGTTACTTAGCATATTCAGTAACTCTGGTTTCTCGAATCATATTTACTTTTATCTGTCCGGGGAACTCAAGTTCATCCTTGATTTTGTTAGCAATCTCCCTGGCTAAAATGATCATATCGTCATCGCTCACATCCTCAGGGTTTACAATTATCCTGACTTCCCTTCCAGCTTGAACCGCAAAAGATTTTTCAATACCCTTGAATGAGTCCGCTATCTCCTCAAGCTTCTCAATCCTCTTAATGTAGGTTTCAATCGTCTCACGTCTTGCGCCGGGTCTCGCCGCCGAAATTGAGTCTGCGGCTTGTACAAGTATAGCAATGGTTGAAATTGCCTCACTGTCGCCGTGATGCGACATGATGGAATTAATGACCTCCGCCGGCTCCTTGTGTTTCTTTGCAACTTCCGCCCCAAGCTCTATATGTGACCCTTCATTTTCATGATCAAGGGCTTTTCCAATATCATGCAAAAGCCCGCATCTTTTTGCGAGAGCTATATCCAGTCCAAGCTCGGCCGCCATAATACCGGTCAATCTACAAACCTCTATCGAATGAAGCAGTACATTTTGCCCGTAGCTAGTTCTGTATTTGAGTCTGCCGAGAAGTTTGATCAGTTCCGGGTGCAGACCGTGTACGCCTGTGTCAAACGTCGCCTGGTCGCCTGTCTGTCTGATAGTATTGTCAACTTCCTTTCTCGCCTTCTCAACCATCTCTTCTATTCTAGCCGGGTGTATCCTTCCATCGATAATCAGCTTTTCCAGTGCAATCCTCGCGACCTCACGCCTTATTGGATCAAACCCCGACAGAATAACCGCCTCCGGGGTGTCGTCAATGATGAACTCAATCCCTGTCAGTGTTTCTAAAGTACGGATATTTCTGCCTTCACGTCCTATAATTCTCCCTTTCATCTCATCGTTGGGTAATTGGACAACTGATACCGTAACTTCTGCGACATGGTCAGCCGCACACTTTTGGATCGAACTTGCGATTATCTCCTTTGCCTTGCGTTCAGACTCTTCTCTCGCCTTGGATTCGTTTTCTTTTATCAGCATTGCCATTTCATGCTTAACTTCACCTTCAAGGCTTCTCAATAGCAAGTCCTTACCTTCGTCAGCCGTCATACCTGATATTCTCTCGAGCTCTTGCTTTTGCTGAATAAGCACATCTTCAGTTTGAGCCTTGATATCCTGAGCTTCTTTGAGTTTTTTGCTTAGTTGCTCGTCTTTCTGCTCCAGGGATTCCACCTTTTTGTCAAGGCTTTCTTCTTTTTGGACTATCCGCCGCTCCAGCCTTTGTATCTCTGTTCTGCGGTCTTTGATGTCCTTTTCAAGCTCAACTCTACTCTTGTGTATCTCCTCTTTTGCTTGTAAAAGCGATTCTCTTTTCTTGTTCTCGGCTTGCTTCACGCCTTCTCCGACAATCCTTTGCGCTTCAGATTCCGCGCTCCCTATCTCCGCTTCAGCAATTTTCTTTCTATGGCTAATCCCTCTGCGGAACATGATAAATGAAGAAATCAGAGCCAGCACTAGCCCAGCTAAGCCAGTAAATAAATAACCTATTCCGTACACCTCCCTATTTAGTTTTCAATGAGCATGGAAAACTTTTACTTTTTTACGAAAATAATGTCAGGCTAACAATCCAGCCTGACAACTAGTTAATAATTAACAAATCAATCTTATTCTTTTTTCCCATGCATGTCAAGATGGAATTTTTTCACATGTTAGGGGGCAGGGGCATTGTCGAGCATGCATTTCAAAACGCGGGATGCTTCATCCGCACTTAGGCTCTAAATAAACCTCTTCATTCCAGTGCTGTCCAATCAAATCACCCTCTTAAAAATACTGTTGCAGGTTCAGTTTAACATATATACTGCGTTTTGTTTAGCAGTTTCCGCTTCGGTTGAGTGTTGAGCGTTGAGTGTTGAGCGTTGAGCGTTGAGCGTTGGTGGAGATTTCACTACGTTCTCTCTGAATCCGCCCTGACCACTACTACAGTATGTCTTCATAGGTTCTGTGAACTCTTGCTTTAATACAGATCGCTATGAGTGCCGGTACGGACAAAGTAGACTTCTTTGTCCTCATTGTCAATCTGGTAAATCAGCAACCAATCCGGTTCAATATGGCACTCTAAACAACCGAAATAGTTACCCTGCAACGGGTGTTCCCCGAGTGCAGGCGATAACTGAACTTCACTTTCAAGATCGCCCATCACCGCAAGCAACATAGGCATAACATAACCACGTTTCTGGCAGAGTTTGTAATCTTTCTTAAAACGGGTCGAATAAACTGGAAGCCGCATTTACTCACCCATCTCTCTGGCAAAATCAGCGACGGACATTGACTGCTTTGGAATCAGCCCGTTCCTCATTTCTTCTATCTCACGAATAGCCGCCAATGTCTCCGCATTCGGTTTGTTAAGCGTGATCTCAAATGGGATCTTCCCCTGCCGCACCGATTGGCGCACAAATATTGTCAAAGCGGTGGTCATGTTCATACCTAACTCAGAAAAAAGGCTGTCAGCCTGTTCTTTCAGACTCTTGTCCATGCGAATGCTTAAATTAACCGTATCGCCATTCATAGTGCGACCCCCTTTCGGTTTACACAAGTGACATTAGCACATCATCTGTGCGTTGTCAATATTCCATATGCGTATTGCCCAAGAATGTTCAACATACGTATTGCCTATGGTGGTCGAGTTTTGCCAGTATCGTACTTTCGGCTGCGGCGTTTTTGTAGCTGTTCACGTCGGCGCTACGAAGCACGGCGAGTTGTCCGTCCGATTTTTGAGTGATGAAATAAACTTACCGCTCATCCAGCCGTTTTACACAGCTGTCCAAGATGAACCGCTCCGTTAGCTCCGGGGGCATATCCACCCCAGCGATTCCCTCACGGAGCTTTTCGTTATAGGAATGCAAAAATTCGGCTATATCGGGCATCACAGATTTACCACCTGTTTTTAATTCAGCCTTATTATAAATCTAAATACTTCAATTCAGTTCTGATATTCGGTCAATCATTTTTTTGTAGGCATAAACACGTGCCACTTGATTTACCGCCTCGTTTCAGACGATTCGTTCCAACGCCGCCTGGTCACTAATCTCTAATAAAGCCATATGCTTTATGCCATCAAACTTCGCGTTTATAACAATTTTTCAAGCTCAATCTCATGCTACAATGGGATTTCATCGTCACCGATTAGCGGTATTGATGGTTTAATTGTCCTTAAATAGTCAAACTCGTTCCATCTTACGGCACACATCGCAAATCCACGCCGTTGATAAAAACGCAATGCATGGGTGTTATCGTTCGATGTGTTAACATATACCGTTTGCAGTACGCATTTTTAGCTGCTGCTGAGACCGCATTGATTAGCGCAGACCCGACTCCATTGTTTGGAACAACGGATTCTCTAGTAGGCTGGGGCGTCACCGCACCCAGCCCCTAAACGGAACCGTACGTGCAGTTTTCCCGCATACGGCTCTTCACTGCGTATTTGGTTCTTCAACGATAAAACAAACTTACTTTAATATGTGGTTCCAGTAACTTCACCGGTTACCCCTGTGGAAAGCATGAAAGAACCCTTTTTGTTTGTCTTGTCTTATGCCGCATTACCGTCCACTTGCCCGGATCGGTAATCTTGTCAAAGGGGTAATCTTCATATGTGGCGGGCATTGTCAGGCAATAGTCAATAATTTCTTTTCTCGTCATGCCGAACGAGTTCGCGCTTGTCGCGCATACCGTCAAATTCCCGTAGAATATATGCACCCACATTCCAAAACGAATTTACCGTTTGTGACTACGACGACAACCTCGCGCCCCATGACTGAGCGTTTCAGTTGGGCGTCTGCGTTATCCTCATAGCCACATGGTCATATTGGTCATGTGGTATCTCCGGCGCGAGTTTTTTGGGCCAACGGTCAAATTCGCAGTGCAATCCGCTCTTATTATCGTTGATGAACACGCTCGCCGTGATGTGCATGGCGTTTACAAGGCATAACCCCTCACGGATTCCTCTCTCGGCGAGCGCAGTTTCGACCTGCTGTGTGATATTGACGTAAGCGCGGCGGGACTTGTTTTGTAGTGCAGTTCTTTTCGGTATGATTTCACTGCGCACCTCCTATTTGACGATAACGGTAAATGATTTTTTCATTGGCTCTGGTAGTTCCTCACAGATAAGCTCAGCTTCGATTTCAAAGGTTCCGCGCTTTGTAGCTACGATGTAGAAGTAGTCGCTTGATGCTCCCATTGTCTGAACAATACTATCAACATCGAAACACAAACAATCTTCATTTTCCGTATAGTAATTCAAGTGCTCAAATGCATTGATTGCGTAAGAAATCGAGTTATCAGGATTTAGCATACGCTCATGTTTTTCAATATTGTCCACGAAAGCCGGGGGATAATGGATATCATACCTGTCTCTAATTGGGTTACGCGGCATATTTACTTTTTTCGGTTCTTTGGCGTCTTTAATCCTATGACTATCGAACACAAGTAGTTCTGGTGGGAAGTGTAGCCTCACTATTACTTGGTTTGCGGTCGTTGTGCCATTATTCTCAATGCGTATACAGGCTTTATGGTGGTTTGCCGTCATATTGGTGTACCGAGAAAGCTGGGTATTATATTCCGCAACCACTTCCTGCGGAGGCAATGCAGTATTATAATCTCCAAATTCTTTTATAAGACGTTCCTGAAAACCCAAATCCTCAATTTCTGATACGCTGTTGTCTGATGTTTTTTCATGTTTAATGTTCTGCGAGTATAGCATTGATGCGATTTCTGCGCTTTTTGTACGAAACTCTTTGTCCACCGCTTCCAAAGCGTCCAATTCGTTTTGGTCAAAATCCTCAATGGTCAGCTTCTCCCACACAAGCAGCAATGGGTATACATAATCAAAGAACAGTCCATCAGCACATTCCAACACAAGCTCCATATCTGGCTTGTTAGATTCAATGAGACGCAGACGTTCACGCATTTCACGATTCTCTTTAGATAGCGTGGCAATCTCACCAGATAGTACCATAGGGTCGAAGGTTGCCGGTATCCATCCGATACGCGGCGTTTCTTTGAACTGTTTTATAAGCGCAGGCGAGAGTTCGGCTGAAAGCCCATCAGCCGTTGACCATTCACTCCGCATCTTTTTTTCGATTTTCGAGATGAATGCGTTTAGCTTTCTCTGTTTATCGGGATCATCATCACGTTGTTCAGGCGTCGATGGGTCATTTCGTTTTTTAATAAACCCCAAAACTGGGATGCCCTGGCTAACCGCATAATCGTATTCCAGCTCAGTATAGCTGATTCCCTGTTCGTTAGTAGAGCCGTATCGAAAGCCGACAATGACAATATAATAGTCGGATGTATCAATCGTCCGCTTGATTACCGCCCATTGGTCGTCGTCCGCAGCATTGAACATTTCCATGCCTATGGGGATATGTTCAAGTTGCAGTATGGTTTTAATTGCTGCGTTTCGCTCGTCAATCAAATCTTTGTATGTTGAGCTTATAAAAATCTGGTATTTTTTCTCAATCATAAATCCGCTCCTCTCTCAAAGCTGACTGTTCCACAGAATTCTGGAAACCCGTCACCGTTTAGGTCGGCAAGATTGACGTTCCATACTGGCGTACTCCAAAAAAGGTTTTTTATACCGTTTGTGTCCGTAGCCGCTACTTTTTCTGATGTCCAACTAAATACAACGCCAGGAAATTTGTCAACCATCAAATCATCTACTTCGCCGTTTTTGGAATCACCAATCCGATAAGCATTATATACTGAAAATAGATAATTAAAGCATACTCTTGTTCTTACCCGATATATGCCGATATGCTGTTGGCTGGATCGGCTTCACTTTAACTGCTGCCATTTTCATCGACCATTTATCAATGATTCTGAATATATTATGCTTAATTTCCGGTAGTGATTCAATAGAACGTGATGTAATAAATCCAGGAAAAATTTCGGGGTAAATTTCGGTAAATTTCTATACACAGAAAAATCTCGCTCTTAACGTTTCAGCTGGATATGCTACACTTTCGAAAATTGATTACAATAAATAAGGAGCGGTCATATGCTTCAAGAATACGCTACACCCCTGACCCTAATTCCTCTTGAAGACAAGTAATCAAGGAATTTACAGAAGATATGTAATCAAGAAATCAAGAAATTTACAGATGGAATTTTTTTCATATAAATGTTATGATGTTACTGCGTTGCAGCGTTGCGGCGTGCTGCGTTGCAGCGTTGTGGCGTTGCTACATTACCGTGTTGCGGCGTTGCTGTGCAGCCGTTTTGAGCGTAGCCGGGAATTGAAACCAGGGGATGGGATCTAATTATTAATCATAAGCTGGATGAACATAAGAATAGGCTTTACGAATATAAAACTCGTTTGCGAAATAAGAGAATTGCCGTAATAGGGCTTGGCGTCAGCAACACCCCTCTCATCAAATATATCGCAGCGCTGGGGGCAAACGTAACAGTCTTTGACAAAGCAGATGAGATCCGGTTGTCGCGTTTCATAAATGAGCTCAAAGGGTTTGATGTTAAATACAGTCTTGGACCTGACTATCTCGATAGGTTGTCCGGATTTGACATCGTTTTTAAGACCCCTATCGTTAGATTTGATATCCCCGAGTTGTTGTCGGAAAAGGCGCGTGGCGCGCAAATAACGTCTGAAATGGAAGCTTTTCTAGATCTCTGCCCTGCTATGGTTTTTGGGGTAACCGGCAGCGACGGTAAAACCACAACAACAACACTCATATATGAAATGCTCAAAACAGACGGTTATAATTGCTGGCTGGGCGGCAATATCGGTATCCCGCTGTTTGATAAACTTGACCTTATAAAGCCGGATGACGCCGTTGTGTTGGAACTGAGCAGCTTTCAGCTCCAAACTATACGTAAAAGCACAGCTGTCGCGGTCGTCACAAATCTATCGCCAAATCACCTTGACGTTCACAAATCCTATCAGGAATACATTGACTCAAAGAAGAATATCTTCTTACATCAAAGTAAAACCGGGCTGTGTGTACTCAACTACGATTGTGAGGCTTCAACCGCACTGACGCCCGAAATCAAGGGAGGATTGTCGCTATTCAGCCTAACTGGGGATATCTCCCATATTGATTGTGACAGTTGCGCGTATGTAAAAGATGGTGTTATTTTTTACTGTGGCAGGTCTTCAAAAAAGGTGATGAACGCCGCTTCTAACACCTCCGGCGCCAATGGCGGTCATTTTGGACGCGGCGGCGCCTGGAGTGAAAACTGCATTAGCGGTGAGCATGGCTCAAGCAGAAGCGGTAATTATGATGGTGGTAACAGCAATGGCGATAGTGGAGGCGGCAATAGCGGCCCTATACCCGAAGCGCTTATGGAAGTTGGTGAAATCAGGCTTCGTGGTTTTCACAACGTCGCAAATTACCTGGCCGCAATCTGTGCAGTAAAAGCGTATGTCAGGGATTCAAGTATAAGGAAAGTCGCAGCCTCTTTTCCCGGCGTGGAACACCGTCTGGAACAGTTCAGATCGATCGGCGGCGTGAACTTCTATAATGATTCTATAGCCACAAGCCCATCAAGGACCATAGCGTGTCTAAACTCATTTGATGAAAGGATTATTCTCATTGCCGGCGGTAAGGACAAGGGGCTTGATTACTCTGTTCTTGGTAAATATCTTGCAGAAAAGGTAAAAGTGTTGGTGTTGTGTGGTTCAACTTCCAGAAAAATAAAAGACGCCCTGTTGTCATACTGCGCAAAGACGGGCATCGATTGCACTATTCCGATTATGGAATGCAACAACCTCGCAGACGCGGTTACCAAAGCCTGGGAAAACGCTTCAGGCAATGACTGCGTGGTGCTCTCCCCAGCAGGCACAAGCTTTGATCAATTTTTAAACTTTGAGGAACGGGGAAATACATTCAAAAAGCTCGTAAACGAAATATACCCCTAGTTTGACAATCTGTCCATATACAGACTATCTCCTGCCCGCCAGACTCCCCAAAGCCCTTGTACATTTAATACATACTGTCTTTTCACCGAATTCAACTGTGTCCTGTGTTTCCCCACAGAATACGCACGCCGGTTCATATTTCTTCAGGATTACGGCGTCCCCTTCTACATAAATCTCCAACGGGTCCTTGATCTCTATATCCAATGTGCGCCGCAGTTCTATCGGCAAAACTATCCTGCCCAATTCGTCAACTTTTCTTACAATACCTGTAGATTTCAATACTATTGTCATCCCTTTCCGCAATGCTTAAAATTCCTATGACCGCCCCTATGAGCAACCTTAGGGTAAAAATTATTATATTCCTTAATGTAATAATTTGTCAATAGATAATTGTGTATTAAATATAAAATATGAAAAAATCTAAGTTATTTTTGTAAAATATAGAACTTATAGTTCTAACTCTTCTTCATTCATACCGCAACGCTTCAATCGGATCAAGCTTCGCCGCCTTACTCGCAGGGTACGATCCAAAGAAAATGCCTACCATCATACTGAACATTACGCAAAGCATAATGATGCCGGGAGAAACCGCCGCAGGAAAGCCCAATAGATTGGATCCTATCATTCCTATGGCCAGCCCAACCAATATACCAATCATCCCTCCTATCAGACAGATTATCATAGCTTCTGTAATAAACTGCATTCTTATATTAACGTTTCTTGCGCCCAATGCCTTTCTGATCCCGATTTCCCGTGTGCGCTCAGTCACGGACACCAACATGATGTTCATGACTCCTATGCCTCCGACGAGCAGTGAAATAGCGGCGATTATCGCCACAGCCGTGCTCAGTGTGCCAAGCATATCGCCCATAGTTGATATCATTGTCTCCATATTTATAACGTCCACGTTCCATCTGGGGTTGCGCTCGTACGCCAATCTCCAGTAAGCCCTGATTTCCTCCGTCAATTGTTGGGTATCTTCATTTGAATCGGCAATAACAGTGAGTAGTTGGTGGTTTTGTTGCGCCATGTCCATATTTGCGACACCCAGTGGGATATAGAGATCGGTCCTTGTCTCACGGCTTTCCCTGGAGGAAAAACCTGAAAAAGCGGAAGGTACGTAATGATACACGCCTACAAGAGTATATGTTTTATATTCTGACTGGCTATACACCTTGATCTCCCTCCCGATAGGGTCGCTCCCAGGAGGGAATATTGCCTCAACCAGATAGTCGGAAACAACAGCAACGCTCTTAAGCCCTTTACTATCGCGTTCAGTTATAAACCTGCCCGAAGTCATATCAATATCCTGCGCCAAAGAATAGCCGGCGTTGACGCCCTGGATACCGACGTTGGCATATGACCTTCCATCTTGGACTCTGCCATTACCCATGCTTTTCTGCATGCTTATAGTCTTGATCTTCCCATTAAACCTCTCCAGAAATACATCAATCTGTTCATCGGTAATGAGATCGTCATCGGAAGGTACAGCGGGCAGGGTAGCTTCCATCGATATACCCCCTACTGAAGCCCCGCGTTCATTGACCAAAACAATAATATTGCCTGCCCCCATAGTATTCATAGTGTCAGTCATATATGCCGTAAGGGAATCGCCCACGCATATAATACCGATAACAGACGAAATCCCGATAATAATGCCCAGCATTGTTAAGAGTGATCTCATTTTGTTGGCCTTCAAACCTGCCAAAGCCAGCAATATGTTTTCTATCATTTGCGCCTTCCTTTCATAAAAATCCGGAGTGTTTTGGGAAACATTCCGCGCCGCTCCGAAACTCGCTTTTGCTTTTACGCAAAACGCGATCCCCTTCGCGGCTCCCTTATCTCTTCGTTCACAAACCGACCGTCGGAGATACTCAAAATCCGTTCAGTCTCCAACGCCAGCTCACGATTATGCGTGATTAGTATAATGGTCTTACCCTCCTCCTGGTGTAGCTTGTGGAACAGATTCATTACGAGGCGGCCTGTTGAGCTGTCCAACGCGCCTGTAGGTTCATCCGCCAGAATAATTGAAGGTTCGTTAGCCATAGCCCGGGCAATGGCGACGCGCTGTTTTTGCCCACCGGACAACTCGTTTGGCATGTGATCCATTCTGTCGCTCATTTCAACAAGGTTCATAAGATCCTTGGCGCGCCTCATGCGCTTGCTCCGGGAAAGACCGGCGTACAGCATTGGCAGTTCAACGTTCCTGAGCGCCGTGTTACGGGGCACAAGATTGAAGTTCTGAAACACGAAACCGATTTTTTTGTTGCGAATTCTCGACAGGGCATTATCGTCCAACTTGCTTATATTTTGACCGTCAAGAAAGTATTCGCCTTCGGTTGGGCGATCGAGAGCGCCAATAATGTGCATTAAAGTGGACTTACCGGACCCGGATACCCCAACTATAGAAATGAACTCACCGCTAAAGACTTTCAAGTCTATACCGTTCAGGATCTGCAGTTCGTTAGGCTTGCCTACATAGAAGCGTTTAATTAACCCTCGTATATCAATAATAACATTAGCTTTGTCAGCGTTTGCGTGGGCATTGGCATTTTCTTTGGCGTTGGCAAAATACGGATAAACGGCGTTCGCTTCAGCTTCATACTGATAGGCGGCGTTACCTTCGTAAGCGTTCGCGTCGGCGGCATATGGATAGGCGGCGTTTACATCAGTATCATATGGGTAGGCGGCGTTGCCTTCGTAAACGTTTGAGTCGGCGGCATATGGATAGGCGGCGTTTGAGTTGGCATCATATGGGTAAGCGGCGTTCGCATCAGCTTCATACTGATAGGCAGCGTTGCCTTCGTAAGCGTTCGCATCGGTATCATATGGATAGGCGGCGTTGTCTTCGTAAGCATTCGCGTCGGTATCATATGGATAAACGGCGTTTGTTTCAGCATCATACGGATAAAAGGCGTTTGCTTCAGTATTATGTGGATAGGCGGCGTTCGTTTTCGCAGCGTTCGCGTCTGCTAAAAATTCATCGCCGTCGTTGGTATTTGCATTGTTCATCTCAGCTTCACCTCAATGCCATCCTCAACGGTGGTCGGATCAGATACTATTGGTAAACCTTTTGAAATACCTGCGCCAAAAACCTCGACAGAAAACTCCGTTTCCAATCCGACGCCAACCGGGATTGCTCTGACCCTGTTTAGAGTCCTGTTGCCTTCAATAACCTCATCTATCGTGTAGAGTTTGTAGCCAAAATAATCATCTTCAGCAATCGAGTCATACGGGACATACAAAACATTGTCCCTATGCTCCAAAACAATGCTCAGACGGGTGTTCATGCCGATCTTTAGCCCTGAATCAGGTTCGTCTACGGTCACGATCGTCACATACTCCACTACATTAGCAGCAATTGCTACGCCTGCGCTATTCTTCTCAGATGTAGGGGCAATGGATTTTACAGTACCGCGTATTTCACGCTCTCCTGTGGCGTCGCTCTTGATGATCACAAGCATTCCCGGCAGAACGCTTGCCGCGTCGTACTCTTTGACCTTAGTGACAATTTCTAAAGACTGCAAATCCTCAATTATAAACAATAACCCACTCCCAGGGCTTCCCTCCTTGGCATACACTTTTGTTATCGTGCCAGAAATCGGGGCTGTTATAGTTGAATCCCTGAGTTGCTTCTCGAGCTTTTCAATGCTTATCTTAGTGGGTTCGGTAGAGTCCGTTGTGAGTGCGTTATCATACTGCCACTTTGCATTCTCTATTTCCTGGTTTGAAGTAACCTTCGTGCTTTCATAGTTTTTACGGGCGGTTTCCACTTCGTCATTGAGACGCTTTCCCACATTCTGCTGGTTTGTCACAGCTGTGTCATAAGCCCGTTGTGCGTTTTCATGCGCCCTCTGCGCGGCTTCCAGCGTGGAAAAGCTGTTTTCGAGCGTCCGAAGGCTGATTTCGTCCAAATTATATAGTATCTCATTATCGTCGTGCCCCTTTTGTTTATTCTCTAGATCCGCAATTGCGTTATCTAAGGATAACTTTGCGTTGTCAACTGAATTCTGTGCGCTGACAATTTCCGGATGGGCGCCGCTTCTAACCTGGGAAGCCAATAGATCATACGTGCGCTTGGAGCTTTCCTCATTCAAAGCATATCTCTCGACAGCGTTTTCATATGCCTTCAACTTTGAAGAAATATCCGTGTCCGCCGTCGTCTCCGTATTTTTCAAAGAGGCAACCTGCTGGCGTATATCAAGTTCCAGGCTTTCAGTGTCTAATTTGGCCAGAACCTCGCCCTTGTTTACATATTGACCTTCTTCAACGAACACCCTCTCAACACTAAAGCTGAGTGTGGAGTAAACATTATATGTTTTATCGCTTTCAACGACTCCTGAAGCGCCAACGCTTTTGATCAACAACCCGTATTTCATCTCCGTGGTCTGAGCGGTTGGCTTTATAGCCTCAACCGCACTCTGAGCCAGATAACCTCCAACAAAATATAACACTGCCACTACGGCTAAGATGATACCAAAAACTATAAACCACTTTTTTTTCATTATCGAACTTTCCTTTTTTGTCCTCTATTCGTACCCCTTGTTCACTTCACTCAATTGGATCCCCTTCGCTCCATTCCCCCGGTTCGCTTCTCTCTATTTGCTCCCCTTCATTCGTACCCCCCTATTCGTACCCCTCTATGAGTTCTTCTTTATTCGTTTACCTCTAATCGTTTTCTTTATTCGTCTTTCCATATTCCCTATTGTATAACATTTTTCATTTTGTTATCATTTACTATGCCATCGTTTTGTATTAATAATATTATGATAATTTTGACAAATCTTGTCAAGTAAAGCTGAATAAATTTACACAAATGTAAAATTCTTTTAATCTAGTACCTACAAAAATATACAAGAACGATTAGAGGTGCGGTCAAATGAAAAAATCTATAACATACAGCGGAATTGTATTGTGCATCAGCTATATATTTGCAGGGATCCTGTATATTACAGGCGTCCTAAACCCGTCCACACAGTTTATTATATCTTCTCTATATATGTTTATGCCCCTTTTATCGGCTTTTATTTTTGACCGGCTAGTCTACAAAAACAATCCGGTCGATTCATGGGGGCTGAAATTCAAGTTCAGCCTCAGTCTTTTTTTACCTCTACTTTTCATACCGGCTTTTGTGGTGTTAACACTGGTTGTCAATACACTATTTCCCGGAACGGAGCTTGTGCTAAACCATATTGAAGCTTCAAAAAACATGATGACGCCCGAGCAATTTGAAGCCGCGCGCCCGCAACTGGAAAGCTTTTCTCCTGCGCTGTTTTATCTGCTGCAAATCGTATCGGGTATTATCGCAGGATACACGATCAACGCCTTTTTTGCTTTTGGCGAAGAGGTAGGATGGCGTGGTAGCCTGCTGAAAACCTTTGAAGGCAAACCGTTTTGGCAGGCTTGCCTTTTTTCCGGAGCGGTGTGGGGAATCTGGCACGCTCCGCTTGTCCTGCTGGGACATAACTATCCTGAGCACCCACAGATCGGCGTAGCCATGATGGTGATATGGTGTATACTTTTGACTCCGATATTTATATATGTGCGCGTCAAGTCAAAATCAGTATTTGTCGCATCATTCCTGCACGGCTTTCTGAATGCCATAGCCGGGTTTTCGCTCTTATTAATTGTCGGCGGAAACGATTTAACAAAAGGGGTGACCGGCGCTGCCGGCATGATAGCGCTGCTCATTATAAACATCGCCCTCTTATTCTTTGATCAATACATATCAAAGGACAGGATCATGACGTCCGCAATCAGCCTTAACAATTTCATCGAAGATGCCGCAACACAACTTTAGGCGGTCGGCACATCTCCGGATGGCCACTAACCGCACCCGCTGCTTGCACAGCAGAAGCGAAGTCATGTACCACCGGCGTAGCCGGTGGCTTGATTAAGCCCTGAAAGGGCATATTACTGGCGGCGCTACACGCGCTCTGAAATTCTGCCAGTCGCAAGACTGTTACAGCAACCACCCTCATCGGGTGGTTTTTTTATTGCTTCCTTTTTCCGGCTCACCCGTGAACGAGTCAAAGTATTCTTTCAGGCTCATTTGCTCAGTCTATTGGTCTTCATGTATCTGTTTTTGTATGTATTTTGCTATCGCATTTTATTTCTGCCCACTGTGTCCACAAAATAACCTCTGCACCAGAAGTGACGATTACCATATTTATACTTCAGGTTTGCAAACCTATCGAAGATCATTAAGCTACTTTTGCCTTTTAGTATCCCCATAAACTTTGATACACTTATCTTTGGCGGGATTGCCACCAGCATGTGTATATGGTCAGGGCAGGCATTCGCTTCTATCAGCTCTACTTCATTTCGGCTACATAACTCCCTCAGTATCTTGCCTATCTCCGCTTTATATTTCCCATATTATTTATTTGCCTACGGTACTTTGGAGCAAACACTATATGATATTGACACCGTCATTTTGTGTGTGATAGGCTCTCCATGTCGTTCATTCGACCGACCCTCCTATGATTTTATTGTCTTGCGAGTTGACAGTTGCTAACAATTTTATCATAGGAGCTTTTATTCTGTTCAGAGCTTAAGCCCTTTTGCCCACCGGCATAGCCGGTGGTTTTCACTCAAAAAGAGCCAGTCATTTTATTTGATCGGCTCTGGCTCAATGGCTCTGGCTCTACATTAATATCTTCAATTTTTTTGCACTTTTTACACTTATACTTTAGATTTTTAATTATTGTATTTCCCGCAACCGGGAAAAATTTCTGCTCACATCTTGAGCAACAATACCACCCGTTAACTACCATGTTATCAAATCCTTATCTGATTATATCACGAAATGTGCATTCTGCAAGGTCTTTGAGCGTTTCCGCTAAATGCCTGTGTAAATTCCTGTGTAAATTCGTGCAATAAAAACCCGCCGTCAGGCGGTTGTTGTTCGTGCGTGTTGTTATTGGCTAATTCATGTACTTGTTAATGCCCATCTTTGCAATGACTTGCCTTCATGCTGACTTACTAACATCCGTATGTTTAATGGTTAGCTCTACTCCAACCAGTTCATCGGGCTTGAAATCTTCACATTCAACCCAAACTGTAAGAGTATTTGATTTTATGTTCGGCGTAATACCCTTGATGCTAAACTCAACATCGGTATTCATCAAAACATCACCCGCGCCAAATTTATAATGATTCCAGCCACTAAACAATATTGCTTTTTTGTCACCGGTTAAACAAAACGCATCTTTTACTATCAAATTATCCATCATCAAGACCACCTTTGACCCATTCTTTTTAGGCGGTTATTGTACCCAATAATTCATGATGGCGGGATTTTTGAGATATTGCATGCTGAATAAATTCGTCTGGTAATTTGATGTTATACCTGTCAAAATGATATATAAGAGAAGTATCCCATCGGTATGTTCCATCAGTGTATGATAACCACTCTCCAGGTATGCGTTCTCCAGTTATAATATCTTTCGCACGACCAGCAGCAGCCTCTATAGCGCCATTCTTCAGATATGCAACAACACTTTCTTTTTGCGGTATAGCGATATTTAAGCCCGTACCAAGACTATCAGCAAGGCTACTTCTGTCAATAATTGACTTTATGTTATTTATCATTATATACTCACCCTTGTTTGCAAATACTGGTGACACAGCAACTCCGAATATACTTATTCAGGGTATCTGTCAATTTTATAGTATTGAAGAAAACCTTGGCTTTTCTTTTATTCCATGCTCCCTTACTATAGTACCACATGCTTTGCAACGTATCTCCATACTCTGTGTTTTTGGGTAATAGGAAATTCTTAAGTCTCCATTGCATTCCGGGCACTTAACCATATCTACTTGTTCTGTTGATCCATCAAAAACTACATCAATAACATCATCCCAACTCATAATCGCTCTCCTGCCTTCTCAAAAAACTCTCTTATCCTTGAATTTATCCATTCATGTCTCTTATTATTTCCACTGATACTAAGCCTCTCATAGAATTTGTTCGAAAACTGATTAGTCAATATTTTAACCTCGTAATATTCATGTAACAAAGTATCTATCAGAAACTCTTTGTTTGGAGAGTCTTGTTTTCCGATTTCGATTGCTTTAATCCGTTTTAATTCTCCCCACTGATACATTTCAGCAACAGTTCTGCCATTTGAGCGTACGCGTGAATTATAAACAGGTTTTATGGGGAAGATAAATCCCTTAAGTTCATTTTCAAGCACATCGTCTATTTGTTCTTGTGTAATAGCATATCTATACTTAGTGCTTTTCGGATTTGTTAATACGGTTTCCTTGTTAATACTAACAGTATCCATTATACCACCATCGGGTACAACTTCAACACTGTCTTTGCGTATGTACTTGAATTCCCCCTTTTCCCCCTTTTGCCCCTTTTGGGTCTCTGTAAGCCCTTTGTACCACTCTGTAAAGCTCATGTCTGCATCGACATAGTAAGTTTTGCCCGTTTCGGGGTCTTTTGCCAATCGTTTCGCCTTCTCAAAAATCTCGTCAATTTCATCTGGCGGGAAGTATGAACGTTTTGGTTCCTGAGCGTTCATACTTTCGGGTGGGACCCTATGGTCCCCCCCGACCTCCCCCTCCTTCAAAGCGGATGAGGGGGAATCCCCATATGCACTAACTTAACGAAGCATTAGCTAGCTGCATCCTACATCGTTTCCCCTTGCGCGATTCGACTCTGAGCCTATAAGAAACAGTA
>JGI24702J35022_10000870_pt1 | contig 18698 bp, 20 predicted proteins | sample TergutTh196P4_FD_35022 | JGI IMG/M metagenome (IMG submission 35022)
TTGCCGGAAACAAAAAAAGCGGCGGGATAACCTCGTCACTCCATGATGAAGTGATAAGGCTATCCCGCCGCATAGATTTCTATCATATACCGTCCTTTCGCAGAATCTTGCCCGAGACGAGGGCAGAAAAAATGGGATTAAATCGGCTGAACCCCTGTGAAATCAAGGCTTTCAGGATTTATCCCTATTATAACATCCGCATATAACGCTGTTAGTTTTTTTTGCTGTTTTTAAAATCTCCAATACAAAGTGAATAATACGAACTTTGGCAGACGCAGCATTCGCCGCAATCTTTGCGGTTCTTTGAACAACCTGTACAGCCACTCCAAACCGTTATTCCTGAAAAAATCCGGAGCTAACGCAACCTTACCTGCATAGAAAAAAGCAGTACCTATATGCTAGAATGCAGTAAAACAAGTTGTGATGAAGCTGGAGGAACTACCTGTAAGGAAACCAAATCGGCTGAAGGGATAAGATTATTCTCAAAATGGTGCATATTTTGTAACCATTTGCGCCAAAGATAGACATGAATTGTTATCACGCATCGTTGTAGGGGACGGGCTTGCCCGCCCGAATTGTCAGATGTTGGCAAAGAGATAGTTCATATGATTTATTACACTAACGGTTGGTACAACGGGTGTAAAATCATTCATTTCGTCGTAATGCCTTACCTCATTCATTTGTTAATCCAGATTGCGGGACGGGCAAGCCCGTCCACTTACAGCGGGGACATTGTTTGTGATCTAAAATCTGCTGTTTCTCGAATTATTGGGTTCTCTCCATGGCAACGTTCGTTCCACGACCATGTTATTCGAAATGATGATGAGTACAATCGGATCACAGAATACATTAAGAACAATCCTGCACTTTGGCTGGAGGATTGTTTTTACCCAAAATAAATATCGGTAAATATCGGTATATATCGGTGAATATCCACACCCTGGCAAAAAATGGTGTTAGACATTTTTATCTCCGAGTGATAGAATTTGATATGAAATATTATTGTTTATTAATTGTTCTACTTGGAGAGTGCAAGTAATGGAAATTACAAAACAACTTGTTGACAACATTTTAAAAATTATACCGGAGTTTGAGTATCAGTTTGGGCGACCGATGAAATTGGCGACGCAGAAAGAATTGACAAACTATCAGAGCAAGGTGCTATCAGTTTTGCAAGTTGTCCCTAAAATCTCAATGTCTGACTTGGCTGACAGACTTGTCATGGCAAAGCCCCAGCTTACTGCAAATGTTGATGTTTTGTTTAATCTGGGCCTTGTAGAGCGTATAGCTGATCCCCAGGATCGCAGGAAAATTATTATTCGCCAAACTGAGGCAGGGAAAAAATATATCGATGATACAAAAGGAAGAATGCGCGCATACTACAGCCAATACTACTGCAATCTGTCAGACAACGAAACGAAACAGCTTTTGGACTCAATGGAGAGCCTGTTAGTCATCCTGGAAAAACTTAACCTGTTATCTCAAGGGGCAGTGATAACATCTGAAGGCGCTAAACATAATACATAATACACAAGATATAATACACAAGATATGATGCACAAGATACAATAAATAAATATAATTCAAAATACATAGTACATAATAACAGTTGCAGTTGATTGTGATTGAATACTGCAAACGAACGAGTAGGGGGCAGCCATGAATTAACTGCTCTCCTACTCATTTTATAATTTATTGCTGAATTGTGGGATTAAGCCTTAACAGGATCGGATTTTGCTGCGTTTTCTCCTGCAATACGGCCAAACGCAATAGCTTCTGTAATATTAGTGCCTCCGGGATAGAACTTGTTAACGAAGGAGCCGAGTTCGCCGGCACTGTAAAGGCGCGGTATCGGTTTCATATCAAGATCGAGCACGCGGGCTTCCTCGTCGCGCTGTGGGCCGCCTTGTGTATTCAGTAATGCGGGCCATACTTCGATTGAATAGAATGGAGGCTTAATTAGTGGACTCATGACCGCGCCATTTCGCTTAAAATCAGGATCGTAACCTGTGACGGCGGCATGATTGTATTTGCCGACCGTTTCTTCTAATACGCCTTCAGCAAATCCGAGCTGCTCACCTAATTCGGAAATAGTCCAAGCCTTTTTGATCCAACCCTTTTCGATCTCTTTCATGTTATCCTGACTCCACTCGAATGTAGGATCGTCCATAATTCGACCGGGGCAGTGACCCAGCATTTGTCCGGATTCACGGCAGACTTCGTCAAATATAAGGTAGCCGGGCAAACGGGGGTACTCCATTTTTTCGGCAACGCAAACTGTGAAGTCAAACGCCATGGCGTGAACGTCCACACCAGTTTCGTTCAGAAAGCGCTTCCCATGCTGATCCACATATATATAGTTTGGGCTGCGGATACCAATAGCAATTGGAATATCATAGTCAGGAACCTTGTAGCTTATACCGCAAGACACACCGGTCATGTGCCACATTTTCGCGCCTAATTCCTGTGCCATGTGTATACCGTCGCCATTACCATGGATACAACCCTGTGCTAAGTATGGCATACTGAGGTAGTTGAGTTGCATTTCTTTGTTTTGGTGGAACCCTCCACAGGTTAAGATTACGCCTTTGTTGGCTTTAATGGCTATTTTGCTGTCCGTATTCCCTGCAATAATGCCGATGACCTCTTTGCCTTCGCCAGGTATAAGTTTTTTACCGCCGGTGTTGTAGAGAATTTCAATGTTGCGTTTTTTTATCCCATTCATAAGTGTGGCAATCAAGTTATAACCACCATTCTTCTCTTCGTCGCCATGCTTTGGGTTAAATTGTGAACGACCGCCCATACCCTCGGCGCCCGGCAGAAAATCCCATACGATGTTAGGCGCTGGCGGAAACATGACCTTCTGAGAATCGATAAATTCGGCGTCACATTTTTCTTCAAACCACTTATGGCTGGTGCGTGATACATTCACAAACCTGCGCACAAGCGTCTCGCTCACTGTTTCGTCCACAATGCCCATATAGTACTGCACAACCTTATCTTCGTCGAGGAAACGGCGCAGTGTACCTCCGCTCATGCGGGTGTTGCCGCCCGCTTGCTTGTCTTTTTCAAGCACAAGCACCTTTGCGCCATTATCGTGAGCTTCTATTGCAGCAGCGCCTCCTGCTGCACCCAGCCCAACCACAACTACATCTACTTCGCGGTCCCAATTTTGTACCATAAATTTACAGCCCCTTTCCTGTTATTAATTGATTTTTCTTATACTTAATACTCATCAGATTTTGCAGCACTTCAGCGACTTAAATAGCATACGGCAGACTCCGTCCGCAACCTAACTAACCAGGCAAAATCGCGCGGAGTCTGCCTCAGTGGCTAGTGGGTAGCGGCTAGAAAAATCTTGTTCTTTTTGCAAGTTTTTTGAGTTGAATAGCATACACTAAGCCTTCGAAATTACGAATAGCCTTCTAGCTAGCATACGCTTAACCTTCCTTTACTACTGCTTGCTCAGCTGCTTCTTGCATTTGCGCCACTTTCTTGTCGGTTAGCGGGAATAAAAGCATTGCTACTACACAAATACCCATCATTATCGCAGGCAACAGGCTCATCAAAGCTGGAATTCCCTGAATGGCTTGTTCGGTTACATTGTTGGCGACAAAACCGATCGCAGTCAAGCCGACGCCAAGAAATACACCCTGAAGTACGCTGCCCAACTTGGGCGATAGCGTGAATACAGACATCAGGAAGCCTTTTATATCTTTGTTGGTTTTGAAGAGCGTATAGTCTACCAAAGTAGAGTATACTGCCGCCTCGGATGCATGCATCATAGAGTAACCAGTGTACCCGAGACTCATAAATATGGTAAATCCAAGAGCGCTCTTTCCAAATAAATATGAAATGAGCATTGCGCTACCGTATATAATGCCACCGAGTATGTATACATTGCGGGCGCCTTTTACTGCTTTGGCGAGGAACGGCGTCAGTGTGGAGCCGACAAACATCAGCAGTGTACTAAGAGAAAGGAATACAGTGAGCATAGAGCGGTCACCGATTACGTAGTCATAATAGTATGCTGCAATGGCATTCACCGAAAAAAATGTGCCGATTTTAAGTATTCCTGCAACTAAGAACAGCGCCATTGGAATGTTCAAGATGCTCTTGAGCATATCAAGAATCGAAACATTTGAGGATGATTTCCTGCCTTTTGCGACTGCTGTCTCATCTGGCCTGTCATGCGGCTTTACGAGGAAGAAAAGCTGTATAAAGCCAAGAAATACAATCACGCCAAGCAGAGCGGCAAAACCGGAATAACCAGCAGCCGAGTTTTTATCACCGCCGCCGAAGAAAGTTATAAGACTAACGGCAACAAGTCCCAGTACGAATTTTGAGAGAGAGTTGAACTGGATTCGGCAGGACGAGAGCGCCACACGATCAGCCGGACTCTTTGACAGCACGGGAAGCAGGCCTGTATAGCCGCTGTAAGCAAAGTTAAACGCTATGTAGCAAATGGAATATAACGCGCCATAATAAATACCCTGCATATTCACCGACACGCCGATATCGGTAAAACGCAGCCAACTGAAAATGGCGCAGGCTACACCTCCCCACAAAATCCAAGGTCGGAACTTACCGGTCTTAAAGTTAGCCTTTTGAATGAAGACGCCGACAATGGGAACCGAGATGGTGTCTACCAAGCCAGATATTGAGATAATAACTCCCATTAGAGCTGCAGACAAGCCAATGGCATCTGTAAGGAACACCGCAAAGAACGTTGATGCCATAGAGGTGACGAGCGATGACGCGAAGTTTGTCAAGCCATAGCGTACAGTTGTTACGTTGTAGGTAAAGCGCTTTTTTTCCATAGTAACACAATTCCTCCGGATTAATACTTGCCTGTGCAATGCCTGCCTGTGCAATGTCTGCCTATATAATGTTAGCCTGCACAATTCTTACCTATACAATGTTAGCCTGCACAATTCTTACCTATACAATGTTAGCCTATGTAATGTGTGCACGTACTGAGATAAGTTTTTTGCCATATTGCTTGATGATAATTCCGCCTTGCTAATATTGAATAAATATTAATATTTCAATTTTATCAAATATTATATTATTGTCAATAGTTTATAAAAATAAATATTAATATAAATTTAATATTTACTTATATGAATCAATTTGATATAATTGCTGAATTATCTTTGCAGCAGATGAGGCATACAGAGCGCCAGCGCCCAAGTAGTGCTGTTGCGATTGACTTATTCAAAGCCAATCGCGTTCTTAATTCATAATTTAGTCTGAGAGGATGATATTTATGATTGCCATGGCACTATCTATACTGGCTGTTGTAGCCAGCATTGTGTTGGGAAACATCAAAAAAGTAAATATGGGTGTATTTGCTGCGATGTTCACCATTCTAATCGGATGTTTTTTATTGAAAATGGGAATTGGTGAAGTACTCGTCTTGTTACCCGTTAGAGTTCTTTTTACGATATTCGTAATAACTGCGTTTTTGGATTCCTGCTTGAGAATGGTACGATGGATAATTTGGTAGACCATATTGCACATCCATTCAGAGAAAAGCAGAGGTTTATCCCAATAGTGGTCTTTCTTCTATCAGTAGTTATATCTGGTTCTGGCGTTGGCGCGCCGTCAGCGACAATTATCATTGCTCCTCTTGGAATGTCACTGGCGGCGCGCCTTCGGATTCCTTCGCTTGTATTGGGCGTAGCGGTAGCTTTTGGCGCCAGCCTTGGCGGAAATTTTTTATATAGTCAGGGAGGCATCGTCGGAACAAGTATTATAGAACAAAGCATATACACTGGCCTTGGAGAAAATATTATGATGATCGGATTTTTGTTCAGCCTGTTATTCTACAGCGCTTGGTTTTGCGTCGTGTTTTTAGCCAGATACAAGAAATCAGACGTCATTTTACATAGGATACATAAGCAACTGGAACCCTTTAGCAAAGTTCAAATAAAAAGTCTTATTCTTTTGGCAGCGGTACTGATTTCAGTGATAATACATACCCTTTGCATGAGATATTTTTCTGTAACATCTTTTGGGAAAGCAATGCAGAATCTCGACATCAGCTTCCTATTCCTCATCGGAGGAGGTATTGCATCGGTGTTTAAATTGGCTGATTTGGACACTGTGCTAAAAAAGCACATACCTCTAAAAATGTTGATTTTGCTAGGCGGGATGACGATGCTGATGGGAGTCGCTATAGAAACAGGCGTTATAGATTCACTTGCACAGGTAATATCAAAAACGCATCTTCCCAGATACTTATTTGCACCGATTATAGCGCTAATCGCTGGCGTCATGAGTTGCTTTAGCAGTTCGATTTCAGTGGTGTTGCCGGTTATGTTCCCGCTTGTCCCGGAGCTTGCCACGACATTTTCCCTGCCGTCCGCTTTATTGTACAGCGCAATTTTTGTGGCATCGACCTGCGCAGGCATTGCCCCATTCGACACCGGAGGAAACTTACTATTGAGTAACTGTCAGGTTCCCTCCGAAATTGACAAAATGCAAAACGATTTGCTTTCCCTGTGTATATGCTGCATTGGGTCATCTGTACTTTTATTCTTTTTGGCATCGCTGATGTGGCTCTAACTTCCGCCATGCAATCATTCCTCCTGGGAGAATTGAAAGGGAAATGTTCAGTACACCACAACTCCACAGCTCCGCAGCTCAGGTTGTTGACAATCTCGGCTGTCTTGTAGACCGAGATGCAACCGTATTTGCTGATTAGAGCAACAGCCGATTTCAAGTTCTCCCCGTATAGAACGGGATTGTTATAGCCTTCGCTGAAAGCCTCTTTGAAGGAAGTTTTGATCACTGTGGCTTTTAAAGGTATCCTTTTTCGCTGTTTCTTTTGTACGATAAATATACCTGCCACGGGGATTCGGCTCACGTCGCTGCACTTCGCCTCACGTCGTTGCGCTTCGCCTCACGTTGCTACGCTTAGCCTCACGTCGCCGCGCTTCGCCTGAATAATCTCCAATACAAAGTGAATAATACATACTTTGGCAGACGCAGCATTCGCCGCAATCTTCGCGGCTCTTTGAATAACCTGTACAGCCACTCCAAGCCGTTATTCCTGAAAAAATCAGGGGCTAACGCAACCTTGCCCGCCAGGACGTCCAGGCTCCCCCCAATCCCAATACATACTGCTGGGTTAAGCAAGGACTTGTTGTCATACATCCATTTTTCCTGTTTGGGGGCGCCAAGCGCAACTAACAGTATTTCTGCGCCGCTTGCGTTTATCTGCTCTATGATTTTCGGCGTGCTCTCCTCGCTAAAATATCCATCACAAAAGCCGGCGATTTTCAAGCTCGGCGTCGCACTCATTAGTTTTTCTGCTGCGGTCTCGGCCACGCCAGGCTTACCGCCTAACAGATAAAAAGAGAAAGGCGATTCCGCAGAGTTACTCAGAAGCCTTTTCACAAGATCATATCCGGGGGTACGTCTAAGGGGAGGCTTACAGCCGAGGATTTTAGACGCCAGAACTACTCCCGCCCCGTCGGCGATAACCATTTCGGCGGAGTTCAGAATGCCTTTGAGGCGCGTGTCACTTTGGGCTTCCATCATTATTTCCGCGTTTGGAGTGCAGATTATGGCGGGGGCTTTGGTTGTCACCTCCCTTTTTTCTTCAACAAACGAAGCAACCAATCGCATAGCCTCGTCAATATCCACCCTGTCGACATATACGCCGGTTATATACACTCTGTCACGCATAATCAAGATCAAAATCCTCTCTACAAAGCTCAACACAGACGGCTACACTTCATCGCGCGGCGCCCGCCACGTTAAGGTGGCTCCCGCCCCGTCAAGGCCGCCCCACGTTAAGGTGGCTCCCGCCCCGTCAAAGCGCTCCGCTGAGGCGCCCCGTATAGGCGGTACCCGCCCCGTCAAGGCGCCCCGTTAAGGCGGCGCCCGCCCCGTCAAGGCCGCCCTCACGTTAAGGCTGAGGCGCCCCGTCAAGGCGCCTCGTTAATAAGACTGTCAGCAACTTCCGCGTTATATTCGGTTGCGCCTCTTCCTCAAAGGTATCGACATATCATTCCTCTATCTTCGAATATCCCAATCCCTCTGCAAGCGCTTGTGACTCCGGCGACAGTAAGCGTCGTGTAAATCTATTTGCAAAACTATCTTCGCTTTCAGATTTTCTAGTTATAGCATAGTATTCAAACTCCATATCCCAATCTGTTATTTCGAGGAATTTATAGTTTCCCAAGTCCTCGTCAGAATAAATGGAATAACTGATAGCAGGTGCGACATCACGCATCATATCCGCATATAATCTATCCGCGAGATCTGCTATTTGCCAGCGAGGCGTGGCCGGCGCTTTTTGAGGCAGAGAGTCGAAAAATTGTTCCAGATATTGGTCTACGCGCTTTGAATTTGGTCCATTGCTCATAACTGCGAAAGCATATGTAACTTCATTGCTAAATAATATGATAAGCTCGTCATTTCCGCCCACTTCACTCCAATTCGTAATTTCACCCGAATAAATTTTCCCAATTTGTTCAGTTGTGAGACTATTGACAGGATTGTCTTTGTTTACAATAAATCCATATTTATCCCCTGCAATCGGAGTATATTGCAATTCCGGCGTTCCGGAATATAAACGGTCGCCGATTACCAAATCGATACTATTGTCTTTCAGCCTATCTATGGCATTGCTTTCAACCCTTAAAATCCCTTTGCCTACTTTTTCATTGTATAAGTTGCTCACCACCGCTTCCGGGAAATCACTAAAACCATATTGGCTAAAAGAATAATCTAATCTAACTTTATTCCATAGATCCTCAATTAGAAGATCGTTTGGATAATCATTTGGAAAATCATTTACATAACTTCCGAATTGCGGCATCGACGGAATCTTTCCAAGTTTAACATAGCCAATATCTTCCGCTATTTGCTGTCCTTTTGGCGATAACAACAATTCCGTCATGGCGCGGGGGAAACTGTCCAACGCGGCGTCTGCCCTGAAAACGGCATAATAGGGAGCTATAATCGGGTATCTGCCATTTGCTATATTTGCATTTGTCGGCGCGACTCCGTCAACGGATATTATTTTTGCGTCTGACATATACATATTATTTGTGTAATACAAGTATGAATATCCTATGGAATTAGTGACCTGGTTAACGCCTTCAATCAACACCCCCATTCCAACGATAACATAAGCGTCGTTGAAAGGAACTGATATTGGAGTATTTCCCATAAATGCTTCCATACCGCTTTGACTGCCGCCGACGCTTCTTTGAAACGGCAATATAGGCGGGGGCGATGAAATGGAAACTGCTTGACCGTATTCTTCAAAATGATACTCACCCCAGGTCCTTACATACTCCGGCCAATAAGAAATCGTACCGTTGACCTGCTCCCAAAAGGTTATTTGACCACTGTATATCCTGCGTATTTGAGCTTGAGTCAAGTTGTTCACAGAATTGTACTTATTTACCATAAACACAAAAGCGTCATTCACAATTGGTATAATTGCCAAATCAACGCCATTTGCTGTAGCTAAGTTTAAATTATCTTGTGAAGGGTAGGTAACTAACGCTAAGTCCTTCGTGCCGTTAATAATATTTTTAATAGCAGCGTCAGTTTGATTGTGGTTTACAATTATATCTGGCAGCGATTCATCGCCAAACAGATCGGCGACAATGGCTTGTGAAAGAGGTATTGTTACTGTTGAACCGTCTAATTTGCTATAAATATCATCTATTGTGATTTTGTAACTTGAAGTGGGAACAGGAGTGGGCGTAGGAGTTGGCACTGGAGTTGGATTGGGATTAGGATTGGGATTGGGGTTTGGGTTGGGATTAGGATTGGGGTTTGGATTAGGATTGGGATTAGGATTAGGGTTCGGATTAGGGTTTGGGTTGGGAGTCGATTTTGGCTTCCCTCCGTCGCTGCCTCCGTTAGTAGCCTGTGGATCCGATGGCGTCAGCGCTTGAGAGGGGTTGGTTGCGTCCGGTGTAGACGTTGTCTCCCGTGACGAGGTTGCGCCTCGCGTAGACGCCGCCTCTTGTGACGAGGTTGCGCCCGGCGCCGGCGTTGACCGGGCATCCCCGGTTTTATCCAATGAACGCATGATGATTACCGCAACTTCCGCGCGAGAAATATAATTTGACGGCGCAAAGGTTCCATCGGGATAACCCCTTATGATATCGTTTTCTATCATTAACAAAACGGCTTCTTTAGCATAGTCGGAAATAGAATCAAAATCTGTAATAGTATACGAATTCGAATCTGAATCAGAATTTGAATCTGAATCGGACTTTGAATTTGAATTTGAATTTGAATCTTGTTCTTGATCTGAGCCCGAACCTGAATCTGAACCCAAACCTGGATCTGAGCCCGAACCTGAATCTGAACCCAAACCTGGATCTGAGCCAGAACCTGGATCTGAACCCGAACCTGAACTTGATTGAGGGTTTTGTAGTTTATTGCCAATATATCGCTGCAATAAAACACACGCGTCTTGACGGAGAATTGGCTGATCCGCCCCAAACGAGCCATTACCCATACCTTTTACCATATCTGAATTCACGGCGCGGGTAACGTCGCCGTAATACCAATCTGTTGTGTTGACATCTATAAAAGCTTCTTTTGGCGTATCGCTATCTGATGATAATGCGTCTGAAAAAGCGCGATTCATAATCGCAACGAATTGCGCCCTCGTCATTTCAGCGTCTGGCGCGAATTCCGTATCGGTAATACCTTTAAAAATATCTTTTTCAGTTAAGGCTAAAATGTCCTGCTCCGCCCAATGCTCCGATATATCAGAAAAACCGCTTGCAAAAACCGGAATACAACTTATAAAAAGCGCCAAACATATAAATGCGCATAAAAACCTCTTCATAGCCATTCACCGCCCAACTGAATATTCTGTATTATGAATAAAGTATAACATACGATGCATATTTTCGCGCTTGTTTTTCCATAGCCTGTCTCTATAGGCTGAAAAAGCAAAAGCCGTTGCTATTGCTATTGCTATTGCTAAAAAACATGGTTACAGATAACGAATCCGTCAATAAAATTGCTAAATATACGGGGCTGAACCACGAGGAAGCGGTGCTGCGCTGTCATGAGACGGGATATGCGGTGTTCGCCGCAGTGTTGCGCTGTCACGAGACGAAATCTGCGGTGTTCGCCGCAGTGCTGCGCTGTCATGAGACGGGATATGCGGTGTTCGTCGCAGTGCTGCGCTGTCACGAGACGGGATATGCGGTGTTCGCCGCAGTGCTACGCTGTCACGAGACGGGATCTGCGGTGTTCGCCGAAGTATTTTCCGATGAATGGCATATCGCCTCTTTCATTTTGTCTTTTAGCCTTCAGGTTTTACAATCCAACTCCCGTTTTTTCTCGCACCCTCGCGCTTGATTTTTCCGTCCTCTTGCAGTTTTTTCATTTCGCGTGAAACTGTACGTCTCGGTATTCCCAAGAGTTTGGAAAGCTCGTCGTATGTGACTGCAGGGTTGTCTGACAGGAACTCCAACAGACGGGTAGTATTCTCGTCAGGTTTTATAGTGCCGTTTATAGTGCCGTTTAAAGTGCCATTTATAGTGCCGTTTATAGTGCCACTTGGCACTATATTTTTACCATTCGCAGTGGAACGCTCCGCAATCGCTTTGTTGTTGTCGCGGATATGAAAGCACACCATAAAATCGGTCGTCGTAATCCTGAACTCAGGTTCCGGCAACCCGTCTTCCGCGCAAGCGGTTTTGATTTTTTCGATGCCCCGCCCCCATGCCTCGATCTGTCCCGAACGGAAAAAAGCATTTGCGATCAGCGGGTTATACGGAGTTGATTTATGAGCCTCCTGCAAATCTTTCTCGGTAATTCCGGCAGGGAGCCTCGCATCGTTGAAAATATATACTTTGTCGTTAAAAACCTTTATCTGTATGGGATTCATCGCTTCGTAGGTTTTATGCACCACGGCGTTCAAAACGGCCTCCCTCAACGCCGCGCGGGGCATGGGATAACGATCAACCCGCTGGATGCCTTCATAGTGAATCAAGCCCTTAAAGTATTTCGTGTATATGGTATCCATCACACGATCGGGTATCATAAGAATCGAACCGCCTATCTCGTCCTGATATACCAAGTCCGCTGCATTCTCAAAGTAACCAATCTTTACATTGCAGCCGAGCCGCCACTTTTCCGGTGATTGATGGAACAACAGTACGGCAGCGTTCAACAGATAATCTCCCTCAGTCAGCAGCAGGGCTTGAAGCAGTTCCGCATCTTCTACATCTACATCCTCCGCCGTGAGCCTGCCGCTCGACACAGCTTTCCTGCGAAACACATCGAATGCGTCGTGGTAGAAATCCCTCGCCTTGATATGCGGAACGGGAACAGAGTCCCATGTCTTTCCGTACTTGCCAAGCAAAAATTCATCAAGAGCGTAGCCGGTCAGTTCCTGTGTGGTGCTGCCGGATCGATAGTAATACTTACCCCGATAGCTGATGACGTTATGGTGCGGCGCTATTCTTATGGAGATGTATTCCTTTCCGGAGTCGAAGCAAAGATTCACATCGGCGACGATGCCCATTGTGCTGCGGATTTTATTCGGTAGATCATCCATCAGCTTCTTCGCGTTTGGCAAACCGATCACATCGCCTTTGTCGTTACGACCAATCTCAAGCACGCCTCCCTGCGCATTGGCAAAAGCGCAAATCCAAGCCAAATAGTCATCGTCCCACTTTGACTTCCAAACAATATTTTGATTTTCTACGGCGCTATGCCTCCTCTCCATTGGCTGCTTTCTTTCGCGGCCCCGGCTTTGTACTTCGAGTTATCGTAGGCTTTTCCGTCTCCCATGGGATAGCCCAAGCATTTCCAAACCGTATAACACCAGCGATTTTACCGTTGCTGCACATTTTCTGAACCTGACGCACAGTCACATCCCATTTGGCAGCCGCGTCTTGTACTGATATGTAATCTTGAAAATTTATACCGTTTTCGCCTCCGTATCCAGTTTCCATTAATATTAATGGCTTCTTGTAGTATATTCGTTTACACGTCTTTAATCAAGCAAAAGATTTCCCTATTTCCCTATTTTGACATTTGTCATTTCGCCATTTCGCATTTCGTCATTTGTTTCCATATTGACAATTGCCTAACTTGTCATCCAATATTCGCCCCACCGAGGGTTTTGGGGTAGAAGCATGTCACGCGAATTGATGGGTTGCATTTTCCCATACAAATTTATACTTATACTTATTATACTTATTATACTTATTATGCTTATTATGCTTATTATACTTATTATGCTTATTATGCTTATTATACTTATTATGCTTATTAAACTTATTATGCTTATTAAACTTATTATGCTTATTAAACTTATTATGCTTATTATGCTTATTTATACTTATTATCTTTAAATTAAGAAAATGTCGCGTGGCATTCTGTTACGATTCTATGTATAATTGATTGCAGTATAATAGAAATTGTAAAATAATGACAAGTATTGCAGGAGCGGGCGGGGATCGGGCGGTGGACAAATGGAACCAGTAACAGCGGAACAGGCGGCGAAAGCTGCTGGGGGTCTGACTTTTGAAAAAGTATGGGCGGCGTTTATGGAGAACCGTGAACAAATGCGGGTATCCAATCTGGAAAGTAGCAAACAAATGGAGTAAATGCCGATATGCCCAAAAACTTCAAAGCGCATGAGTGGTGAGCGAAGAGAGATGTCGAACTAAACGGATGAGGAAGCGCTATTGGAGGCGATAAAGTGGCTTTTGAATTTCTTGAAGAACTGAGGAACCTAATCGAATATAAATCACAAATACCAAGTGGTTTTGAGGAAACCGCTGTCGCTTTTTTGAATTATGGCGCTGCCCTTAACGTAGCCCATAATGCAGGAATCGCTATCAAAATGGAGGCGCTAGGGGCTTGGGGAAAATAAGGGTTCTGCAAATCAACAAAATGTACTACCCTGTGATTGGCGGCGTCGAGACGGTAGTCCGGCAAATAGCTGAGGGCTTGAACGATAAAACGGATATGAAAGCGCTTGTATGCCAGCCCAAGGGTAAAGGCGCCGTGGAAATAATAAACGGGGTGGAAGTACACAAAGCGGCAAGCCTTGGGATTGCTTTTTCAATGCCGGTTTCCCTGGACTTTTTTTTCAAATTCCAAAAAATGAAAAAGAAAGCGGACATAATCCACATTCACATGCCGTTCCCCCTCGCGGATATAGCCGTAAGGGTTTTGGGATTTAAGGGAAAAATAATCCTGTGGTGGCATAGTGATATTGTAAGACAGAGGTTATTCCTTGTGCCGTATAAGCCCTTTTTGGAGTATCTTCTTCGAAGAGCGGACAGGATAATTGTCGCTACCGAAGGGCATATTGAGCACTCTGAACATTTGCGGGAATACAGAGATAAATGTGTGGTCATACCCTTTGGGGTGGATCAAAAAATATTTGAAAGAAGCGAAAGAAGCGAAAGAAGCGAAAGAAGCGAAAGAAGCGAAAAAAGCAAAACAAGCGAAAGAAGCAAAATAAGCAAAACAAGCAAAACAAGCGCAGTTAGTGAAACAAGCAAAACAAGCGAAATAAGCGCAGTTAGTGAAATATGCGAAAGAAATGTAGTAAGCGCAATAAGCGACCGTTTGGTTTCGTTTTTGTTTGTCGGAAGGCTCATCTATTACAAAGGGTGCGATATACTGGTCAAAGCATTCAGCCGTGTCAGAGGGGCTACGCTTACGATCGTTGGGGGAGGGCCTCTGGAGGACGCAATAAAAGAGGATGCCAGAAAGCTCGGGATTGCAGGATCTATATGCTTCAAACAAAAAATGGAAGCCAGGGAACTGTCTGAGGAATATGCCAATTGCGACGTCTTGGTGCTGCCGTCGGTCGCTAAAAGCGAGGCGTTTGGGATTGTTCAGATTGAGGCTATGTCGTTTGGCAAACCGGTTATTAACACCAACCTGCCCAGCGGAGTCCCGCAGGTCAGCCTGGACGGCGTTACAGGCCTCACTGTTGAGCCGGGTAACGTCGATGCCTTGGCAAACGCAATGCAAAGACTGGTTGATGACAGGGACTTGAAGGAAACCCTTGGAAAAAACGCGTATACCAGGGTCAGAGCCGAATTTACGATGGGAAAAATGATAGACAGCATTTACAGGGAATATGAGGATTTAGCGCTTAATGGCTAGCTCCTCATCGTTTGTTCTTTTGTCTGCTCTCTGAACGGTCAGATAAATTCGCTGAAACAGGATGTCAGGAGTATCGCGCGCGACCGCGGCACTTGGAAAGCGAATTATAAGCGGCTTTGGTCGGAGGTCAAAGACTTCATCTGGGCGATCCGCAGCATCCCCAACAGGCTCCGGACGTTTATCGCTGAGCATGTGCCGGGCCAGAAAAACCACAATCGCGAGGTGTCGCTATATATGACAGAATCACTTGACGAAGACAGCGTAAAAGTTGTAACATCCGCGCTGGATATGTTCAGAAAAAAATAATGGTTTTGACATAATGAATTACGCTTTTGTATCCATGTGTGTAATTTTTTTTGGTGAACAGATAAGGAGCGCCATCCCGATAAACGGGAGGCGCTCCTTACCAATACTGCGATCCTTGGTGTTCGTTTATTTCATCAGTTTGAACTCTTTAATGTTCGAGCCATTGCCCTTGATGTCGTACACTAACGTATAACCCGCGAGATCGTGGCCTGTTGGGAACTTGTATGTGCCGTCCAGATTGGCATTGTTGCCGCTCAGGTCGATGGAATACTTCACATTGCGGTGGTCGCCGTAAAGTATACCGTGCCACTGGGGTTGACCGCACGCTCCGCGCCGTCTCCACCCCAAATCGGAGGATTGTTGTTCGGAGCGGTAACTCCCGTCTTGTCCGGCACGCCGTTATACATCGGATAGCTGCGGGCGTAGACGTGGTCGTGTCCCGCCAGTACGAAGTCAACGCTATATTTGTCCATCAATTTTTCTAATCCGGCTTCCACATAATACTGGATGTCCCTGTCGGCACAGTGGTCGGCAACGCTGGCGGTGGACTTATGGTGCTGTACGAACAGCCAGTCATATTGGCCCGCATGAGCCTGAGTTGCCGCTTTCAGTGTCTGATCAAACAAATTAATGTACTGCGCAGCAACCTCTTTGTTCTCGGGATAACCGGAATCGTTGAGTACCACGAACAGGGCGTTGTTATACAGGTAGTAGTAGTTACCCGCGACCTCCATCTCCTGATACTGCGTATTGGTGGCGTTCCCCGCGTTGGTAATCGGGGTGAAACTCTGCTCGTTGGGCAGGTTGTAGTGATAGTTGAACAGGTAGTGCCTGTCATGGTTGCCGATGGCCGGAGCGTAGGGGATGCCGCTCATTTGCTCGGGAGCGAAGAAGTTAGCGTATTCCGCCTCGCTGCCGTTGCTGGTTACATCGACCTGATCTCCGACGCCAGCGATAAAGTCGACGCCTCTCGCCATGATTGCGGCCAGCGTATCCTGCCAGCCTTTTGCAGTCGTCTCATTTTTGCGGTCGCTTGTGCTGTCCTGGTTGCCGACGGTAAGCTGCGGATCGCCGGTCACAGCGAAGCTAAAGGAGTTTTCCGCGCTGGTCTTAAAGCTGTATATTTTGCTGTAGTTGATACCGTCGTTGGATACACGGTACACATACTCGGTATCCGCGGCAAGCCCGGTAACGCCCGCCTTGTGCCAGCTCTTGCCGGCGGAGGCGTCGCCAACCGTACCGTTAGTTGTGGTGATGACGCCATTCGTCGGGAAGTTGCCGTCAATCATTTCGGATTTCTTGGCGATTTGCACGATAGAAGTAGTGTTGTAGGCATCGTTGTGGTCGCTGTACCAGTTGAAGTTAAGTGACGTCGCATCGGCGCCGGGTTGAAGAGTCAGGCTCTCGGCATCTAAGGGAGTTATGATTACGGAACCCGATCTGAAAGCGATTTCATCGGCCAGAGCGTCCCTGAGTTTGTCGCCAAGGAACTGTACGCCCGTACCGTACTGAAACATGTCATAGTTGTCGCCGCCGGTAAGCATAAAATCATTGCAGGACACTTTGTATACGCCGTCTGGTTGAATCACCGTACCGTCCAGCAGATACCAGCTGCCGCCCTGCTTATATGCGCCCGCGATGACGGGTGATGTGGTCAGGCCGCCGGAGCCGCCTGCCATTGTTCCGTTAAGGGCGTCAATCAGGTAATTACCGGGCAGATCCATCAGGACGATTTCATTGTCAAACGGCATCAAAACAGTCAGCCAGCGGTATGTAATATCCTCGCCCTTTTCGAGGAACAAGCCGCTCATGTTTCTCCAACCGCCGCTGTTCTGTATGACCACATACGGTGCGCCGGCCTGACGTTCAATAAAGTCGTAAACAAGCCGGGTTGCCCAATCGTTTACGATAGATTGGCCGGACAGCGCGATGTCGGCCTGCCCGACGACTGTGTCGAACATTCCGGCCGAGTCGGAGAGATACCAGTCGATTTGAGCCTGTACGCCCGCGTCTGTCAGGTTAGATGAGAGGGTGTTTATCATTACATATGACGGCGTAACCGTGCAGGCGCCGGTCTGGTTGTCAAACACCAACTGTAAACGGCCTATGGCCCTGCCGTTGTAGCCGGCCTGAACGAACGCCGCCAATCACCAAATACGGAGCCATGAGGCGGTCATTCCTCAAGACCCATAGGCAAATCGAGTACAGCGCCCTGCTCTTGTCTGAGAAGCAGTTCCCCCATCTGAGGGATGTCCAACAGGCGGCGCATGACATGTTGGAAACCATCATGTCGGACATGCTTGTGCTCAGACCGCCGCCTGACAAAGCGGAGAACGGCATCGAATGGGCGATGCACATGGTAGAGGTTCACCGAATATCCGAAACGATGATGTTGAATAAAGTTGTGTATGCCTGACAAGGCAACCAAAACGTCTTGCGCAGCGCATAGAGCCCACAGGGCCGAGCAGCTTGTGGAACCACGGTTCCACAAGCAAAATCCTCAAGGGTAGAGGAACCAGCCTTTATCAATCAATAGATAGTTTTGAGCGCGAAAGTTCTCAAAGCTATCTTCTTTTTTCTGCGATCCCTCCGTGCGAGCATCCGCATTTTCAAACCTGCGCCCCGCAGGTAGGAGGTCTGCAATCGTTTCCGAAGTTCCGTGACTGATTCGTTGCTTTTGCCGTGAAGATGTGTGCCGGGGGTCACATCTTCAAAATACCCGAAACGCTAAATTACGCGGTATTAGCCGGGGGGTTCCGTTTTCGCGGCTAACATCTCTTCGATTTCGTGCGTGACATACTCCTGAAATTGGCGCAGGAACTCAGACATGAGCGCCACAACGTCCCTTGCGGCTCGAAAGAGCTGTTTTTCCTTGTCCGCGAACATTGCCACTTCCACAGACTGCGTTTTTGACACCGGCCACTCGAAGTCCATAGCCCAAGCAAGTTTTTCCTACGCGCCGTGGACTTTTCCGGCAAGGCTCGCAATCCGAGAAGAAATCCTTGTATCACGGCTACAAGGAACTGAAAGACCAGCGGACGGATTTACTGAACGCAAGAGGCAACTGTGAACGCTTGCTCGGCATCAACCGGGACGAGCCGGAGAGCATCGCAGGACGCAATAAAAAACGTCACTATTCTCACGATAGGTAGGTCGGCGACAGTAGGCCGCAGCAGACGCCGACAGCATGCCGCAGCAGACGCCGACAGCATGCCGCAGCAGACGCCGACAGCAGGCCGCAGCAGACGCCGACAGCA
>JGI24702J35022_10000871_pt1 | contig 18695 bp, 24 predicted proteins | sample TergutTh196P4_FD_35022 | JGI IMG/M metagenome (IMG submission 35022)
TCAAATTCATAATTGCGGTTCAAGACCGCGCAAGGAGGAAGGGAAAAATGAAGCAAAAACCACGCAAAATCCTATCGGTACTGTTGGCGCTAATCATGATGGTGAGCCTAACAGCATTCGCGACGCTGACAGCAAGCGCCGAGCCGGAGACGCTGGCGGAATGGATCGCCACATCGACAATGGGCACGGCGGCGACGCACACAGCCACGACCGGAACTGGGACGCTCTCCCAATCCAGAAACTCAAGCATCGCATGGAGCTCGTCCGCGTATGGCGCGCAGGACGCAAACGCTTGGCTATGGAGCACGGAAGGCGGATACTGGCAGTTGTCCGGAATTTCGACAACCGGGTATACGCAGCTATCCATTAAGCTCAATGCGAGGAGTTCAGGCACAGGACCCAGGGACTTCAAAGTCTATTACAGCGCAGACGGGACGACATACCTGCCGGCGACGTCCAGCGAAGTTGACTATACCGCCGGAAACGCAGCGTGGAACAACAACAACATCGTCGCGATCCCAACCGGCGCCGACGACTGCGCAGCATTAACAATACGCCTTGTCAACGCAACCAACATATCGGCGCGCGCGGGAACCGGGACATATTCAGCGACCGAAGCAATCGCCGGCGGCGGCACCAGCCAGGTTCAAAACGTAACCATCCCCGGCTCCGCCATCGGCAGCGGCGACAACAATGTCGCGACTCCGACCGCGAACCCGCCGGGCGGATCGACCGTCTCGGACGGCGCGACGGTGACATTAAGCACCGCGACAGCCGACGCCAGCATATTCTACACGCTTGACGGCGCCACGCCAACAGAAGCCTCGACACTTTACAGCGGCCCCATCACGCTCAGTTTCGGCGCGCAATCAAGCGTGACCATCAAGGCGATCGCCGTCAAGGCAGGCTTAGATAACAGCAATGTCGCAACATTCACGTACAGCAAAACAGCGCCGACAAGCATCTCCTCAGCCAGAGCCCAGATACCTTCATCCGGTAACGGGCCGACCGTGACCGTTACCGGCGTTGTGACATACCGCTACAATACGACAGGCCTTCATATCCAAGACGGTACGGGCGAAAACGACGGCATATACGTATATATCCCCGGCGCGAGCCTCGTGGCTGCCGACTGGGTGGGCAAAGAAATCACGGTGACAGGATTTCTGCTCTACTACAACGGGCTTCCTGAGATTCAGACCACATTGGCGGATATTACTACAAACGGCGTAGGCGCTTTCACCTACAAAACCGTTACCTTGGCTGAGATAGCCGACGGCAAGTACAAATGCATGGCGGTTAAAGTTGAGGATGTACAACTGACCGCGAGAAACGCCGCGACGACGCTGCAAAACCACACTATATCCAGAGACGGCGCGAGCGTAATTCTCAGAACAGCACTACCAAGCAGTTTCGCGCAAGACGATTGGATCACAATCAACAAAGGCTATGTATATGTTTATCAAAACGCCGCGCAAATAATGTGCGACGATGTGCCTGATATAGTTCCAGGAACCGAACCGCCCCCGATCGAAACTCCGGACATCGACGGTTCAGGTACGATAGCCCAGTGGAATATTTCCGGCATTACCGGCAGCGTCACAAGCATAAACGCGACAGGCGGCGACTTTATGCCAATTTCGTCCTTGCAGTTTATAAAGAATGTGAGCGGCGTGGCGACGCCTCAAAGCCTCAATTTCAGCTCCGGCGGCGCGAATCTGAGCGGTTTGAACGGATCGGCGAACAATGCGTGGTGGCTCGTCGAATTATCCAGCCAAGGGTTCGCGAACATCGAAGTGTCGTGGAACATGCGCTCCTCGGCGACAGGTCCGCGCGACTTTAAGCTGCAGTACAGCGTGGACGGCGTCAACTGGGTCGACGCCAACAACCCGTCCGTTGTCGTGCCGTCAGCGTTGGCGATCGGCAACACGGAATATACAAAAACCCTACCGGCGGGAGCTGACAATCAGACCTCGCTCTATTTGCGCTGGCTCATGACAAGTGAAACCGCAGCCAACGGCGGCGTGATAGGCTCCGGAGGAACGCACCAAATAAACTACATAAACGTCAACGGCGACTATATCCTCCTCGCGAATCAGTTGCACCGCCCGCTCGTTGATACCGGTAGCGGCGCCGTTCCCGTCGGGAAGGTCATCGCGTTCACACCCGGCTCAGTTGACGACGCGGACGCGCCCGGATACGCCGTCCTGATCAGTGCGGATAATGGCGCCACATGGAACGCGGCGGTTGGGAACCAATACACAATAGCATCGCTGCCCTTGACGCTCATAGTAAAAGCTATAGCGACCGGCAAAACCGACAGCCGTGAGACGACATACGAGTATACTCACGCGAAGCTACCGATGGTCTCAGCCAGCAGAAATTCCGGAGCTGTGATCCCGGGCGCGACAATTAGGCTTGAAAACGAGTTCCCAGAAGCGACGATCAAATACACAATCAACGGAGGCGCGGCTCAGACATATACGGAAGCGCTGACGCTTGAGGAAGCCTTATTCGTAGGCGATCCCGCGAAGCTGACTATTGAGGCGTGGGCTGAAGGGCCGGGCTACTTGACCGGCGATAGTACTACCTTCATATATACCGTGGCTGTGACCGGCGGCGAGCGAGTCTATTTTGGACAACTACACTCGCATACCACAAATTCGGACGGAATAGGCAGCCTGGTCGAAGCGTTCGATTACGCGAAAAATGTCGCCGCTCTCGACTTCTTTGCCGTTACAGACCATAGCAACAGTTTTGATGAAACCGGCGCGAACAGCGACAACCCGGCGAATATCAACCTCGACACCTACAATGTGGGCAGCGCGAAATGGCAAGCTGGCATTGCCGCCGCGAACGACGCGCGGACAGCGGACTTCATCAGCGTATACGGCTACGAAATGACGTGGTCGGGCGGACCCGGGCATATGAACACATTCAACACAGGAGGCTTTGTCAGCAGAAATAACGCAATTCTCAACGGCAAAGCTAATGACTCGGGGATGAGGGCGTATTACGAGCTACTTACGAGGATGCCCAATTCGATATCCATGTTCAACCACCCCGGCACAACATTCGGAAACTTCAACAACTTCGGCTATTATGACCCGGTACTGGATCAGCGCGTCACGCTCGTCGAAGTGGGCAATGGCGAGGGCGAGATAGGCTCAGGCGGATACTTCCGATCGTACGAACAGTACACGCTCGCGCTGGATAAGGGCTGGCATCTCGCGCCGACAAATGACCAGGATAACCACCTCGGCAAATGGGGCAACTCAAACACCGCCCGCACAGCCATTTGGACGAATGATTTGTCCGTAGAGGGGCTGTACCAGGCATTGCGTGATATGCGGGTATATGCCACAGAGGTCGCCGACCTTGAAATCGTGTACAAAGTCAACGGGCAGCCGCTTGGAACCATCATCGACGTTGTGCCGCAGACGGCCAACTTTACAGCGGAAATTAAGAATCCGACGGCAGGGAATAGCATCAAATCGGTGGCTCTCATTACAAATGGCGGCGTTGAGATATTAAGAGACACGCCTGATACGCAAAATTACGACTACAACAAAACGATCACAAGCCCCGCAGCCGGTTACTACTACCTGCGCGTGGTGGTTGCAACGCCACAGGGCGACCGCTACGCTGTTACTGCGCCCGTATGGCTCGGACAGGGCAAAGCGGCGGGCTTTGTGGAAGTAACAAAGAGTTCCGTCATGCCGGTCACTGGAGAGAGCCTGACGCTTACGGCAAGCCTTTTCAATAACGAGAGCAAACCGGCGACGCTGATGTCACTGGAGTTTAAAGAGCGGACTGGCGGCGTTCTTGGCTCGTTTACCGACTTGAACTTAGCCATCGACCCGGCTGGCGAAGTGTCGCGCTCCTTGACATACATCCCAACGGCAGAGGGGAATGCAGCTGTGACAGTCACGGCTGTCGTCAAGTTTGCCGATGATAGCGAACTGAGCTACACATACGACATATCGTACGAAATCTGGGACGCGGACAAACTGGTATACATTGGCGTGGACGCTTCCCATTACAATGAATATGTCGATGGGAACTACAAAGACAACATGGCAAACTTCACAGAAATCGCGGCTGAATATGGCGTCAGAGTCAACATACTGTGGACAAGCCAAGAGCTCATCGATGCCTGCGCAAACGTAAAATACCAAGCGATGATCCTGACGGCGCCCAGCAGGAGGGTAGATCCTGCAGCCATGAACCCCACAACCGGGCAGATCTACGGCGCGCACCGGTCTTACTCGCAATCCGAACTGAACGCACTAGCGCAATTCGCGCAGAGAGGCGGCGTGGCGGTTCTGACGGGATGGAGCAATGTTTACGAGAATTATAACTATAATTCCGGCATGGCTCTCGACGAACACATGGCTTCGCAGCAAAACAAGGTGCTCTCGGCTCTCGGCTCGACATTGCGCCTGTCAGACGACGCAGCAACCGATCCTCTACAATGGTCGTCCGCGACAGACCCGTATAGGCTGTATTTGACCGACNCTTATGGNTCATATAACTGGGCNAGCCCNCTGCTCAAAGGCGTAGACGNGTCCCAGATATTCAGCCAATACGGCGGATCGACGATATACACCGTCGCCGCGTCTGACAAAGGCNTATGGAACGCCGNGCCTTCAGCGAGCATTCCTGAGACTGTGATCCCGGCGGTAACGCTGTCGGAAAGCGGCGCTTCTGAAAATCGCGAGACGGCGACGATAGGCGTCGGAAACACCAACTATAGGACCGACTACACAAAATATGGCGGCAAGTTCATGGCATTGGCGTCGGAGATCGTGGATCATGGAAACGGCGTGACTTCGCAGGTCATAGCAGCTGGCGGCGCGTTCATGTCGAACTTCGAAGTCAAGATAGAAATGGAGAACGCCGCGACGCTCCAGTACAGCAACTACAACATAGCCCTCAATCTGATCGCGGCGGTAGCGCCCGAACCCGAAGTGACGGACATTGCGGTTGCTAAAACTCTCCCAGAGGATACGCGGGTCGTTATCGAAGGCATCGCCACAAGCAACGTTTACTCCGGGAACAGCGAGATAAACACCGGTTTCTTCGACTGCATATACGTCCAGGACGACACAGGCGGAATAAACATCTTCCCGGTGTCCTCCGGCGTAATCGAAGGACAGAAGATCCGCGTCACCGGTACGTTGAGCGCGTATCAGGGAGAGACACAGATAGCTGTCACGAAGGTAGATGTTCTAGACGCAAGCATAAACAGTGTCGCGCCTGAGACTATGACGACGCAGACCGCGATGGCGCCTGAAAACACCGGGTCGCTGATCAAAATCGAGGGCATCGTATCGGATGTCATCAATACGGGCGGCATGATAAGCCAGTTCACCGTCACCGACTCGTCGGGGGTTGGGGCGCTCGTCTTCATCAATGCTTACATCACGAACACTGTCGACCTGTCATTTGTGAAAGACGGCGCGAAGGTCAGCGTGACAGGACTTGCGTCGGTCGGCGAAAACAATTCCAGCAGCGATCATTTGCCGCGAATCAGGGTGCGCGACCGCAATGAAATCACGCTTATTTCTCAAGTGGTAACATCGGTTAAGATCGACGCGCCAGCGCAAGTTACGGTATTGCGTATGAGCAAATATACTTTCCCAATAACTTTGAACCCAGGCGCTACCAGTGAAGGCATTGTCTGGTCGGTCGTCCCCTCGGGACTCGCGTCCGTAAATGCAGCCACTGGCGAGGTCATAACCCAAAACAAGACGGGAACAGTAATGCTGACAGCCACCGACACTGCGAGCGGCCTGAGTAGCAGCATCGTTCTAAGGATCATCTAGTAACATCTGTGAAAGTTGTATTATTCAAGCTATAACGAATTCTTCCAAAGGGCTGTTGAATTATCCGTAGTATTTCAACAGCCCTTACAACGCCTTGGTTGACTTTACTGTGGTAATCTGGTATAACTAGGTAAAAGACGTGGTTATATGCCATAAATCAGGAGGTAATATAAATGTCAATAAAAAAAGTGATGATTATTGTTCTGTGCGGGATACTCGTTTTCGCCACATTAGCGGGATGTGCCGGCGAAGGCGTCGGGAGTTCTACATTGGATCTCAACGCGCCTGGGGATGGCGAACCGGAGGCAGCCCCGACAGCGATACCGGAATCGCCAACACCGGAAACCTCGAATCCTGAAAAAGAAAATACATCAAAAGAAAAAACGGAGGAGTCAGATATGAATACTATTCAAGCTACTATAACCATGGAAGATGGCGGAATCATTGTTCTAGAACTCTATGAGGATATTGCGCCGCAATCGGTGCGAAATTTCGTGTCGCTTGCGCGCCAAGGCTATTATGACGGGCTGAAATTCCATCGTATCATAAAGGGTTTCATGATACAAGGCGGCTGCCCAAAAGGTAACGGCACAGGCGGGCCAGGTTATTCCATATTTGGCGAATTCTCGCAAAACGGCTGGGAAAATAACCTAAGCCATAAAAGAGGCGTTGTATCTATGGCCCGCTCCAATATGCCCGATTCGGCAGGATCGCAGTTTTTCATCGTACACAAGGACTCGACGTTCCTTGACGGAGCGTATGCCGCGTTTGGAAAAGTAACGAGCGGTATGGACGTAGTTGATAAGCTCGCGGATACTCCCGTTTCCGGTGATAATGGCGAGGTAGCGGCAAATAACATGCCGGTTATCAAGACAATTACAATAGACACCGACGTAGAACTCCCCGAACCCAACAAACTCTAAAAAAGCCCTTCTTATAGAGTTATTAACAGTTAACAGTTAACTATCAATTGTTAACTGTTAATTGTTAATTGTTGAAGCATTCCAATTTCGATGCGCTTTCCTATTAGTTCCTATTAGTCTATCATACCAACTCGATAATCCCCATTTCAGCGGCGTCGCCTCGACGAGGACCTGTTTTGGTGATACGCGTATAGCCGCCGTTGCGCTCCGAGTATCCTGGCGCTGTCTCGGAAAACACCTTAGTAACAACATCCTCACGAGTAATAAACGCGAGGGCTTGACGCCGCGACGCCAGAGTACCCTTTTTGCCAAGCGTGATCATTTTCTCGGCCATAGGCGCTATCTCTTTGCATCGCGTAACTGTGGTTTCCATTCTCCCCTTATCAAGGAAATCGGTGACCATCTGCCGCAGCATCGCCCTGCGCTGCGCTGTCGGCCTGCCGAGCTTGCGTGTCCCGGGCATTGTTATTTCCTCCTTCTCTAACTTTCCTCTATTTTCAAGGACAGACCCATCATAGCGAGTTTATGGATTACTTCTTCCAAGGACTTACGTCCAAGATTCCTGACTTTGATCATATCTTCTTCCGTTTTTGATATAAGATCCTCGACCGTGTTGATGTTCGCACGTTTTAAGCAATTGAAGCTGCGGACCGAAAGGTCGAGTTCTTCGATAGTCATTTCAAGAACCTTATCCCTTAGCGTTTCCGCTTTCTCCACAACTGTCAGCTTGCTGCTGATGTTATCAGACAGATTTGTAAACAGCGTGAAATGGTCGCAAAGGATCTTCGCCCCAAGCGATACGGCGTCTCGCGCCGCGATCGTCTTGTCCGTCCACACCTCGATCGTGAGCTTGTCGAAATCCGTCACATTCCCGACGCGTGTATTCTCAACGGTGTAATTTACTTTGTGAACTGGCGTATAAATGGAGTCTATCGGGATCACGCCAATAACCGGCTGTTGCAGTTTGTTCCTTTCAGCGGACATATACCCGCGCCCGTGATCGATTGTAAGTTCCATGCTCAGTGATGCGTCCGGATTTAACGTAGCTATATGCAGTTCAGGGTTTAGTATCTCCACCTCGCCGTCCGGTTTGATATCCCCGGCAGTAACAACCCCCTCGCCCGACGCTTCGATATAGACTGTTTTTGCTCTTTGCGCATGCAGTTTAGCGACGATGCCCTTTATATTCAGTATGATTTCCGTGACGTCCTCCTTGACGCCCGGAATCGTTGAAAACTCATGTTGTATCCCGGCAATTTTAACTGTTGTAACAGCCGTGCCCGGGAGGGACGAAAGCAGGATCCTACGCAACGAATTTCCGAGTGTTGTGCCATATCCGCGCTCAAGCGGTTCTACTACGTATTTACCGTATGACTCGTCACCAGGCGTTTCGATGCACTCAATGCGAGGCCGTTCGATTTCAATCATGAAATACCCTCCTTCAATTTTAATCGGTCCGCTAGAATATGAGGGCCAGAACCTGTTGCCACAGCGGTAAACCCAGGTTCTTAATTATTTGGAATAAAGCTCGACTATCAGTTGTTCCTCGATTGGGATATCTATATCCTCTCTTAAAGGGGTAGCAACAACTTTCGCGATAAGGGCGTTGGCGTCGTATTCCAGCCACTTGGGCGGCTGTCTGGACGCGTTTGCCTCGATTACCCCTTTGATTTTGTCGAGACTCCGGCTTTTTTCCTTAATCGATACGATCATGCCCGGCTTAAGCAGAAAAGATGGGATATTTACTTTTTTACCATTGACAAGAAAGTGCCCGTGCTGGACAAGCTGCCTCGCCTCCGCGCGGCTCATGGCAAAACCCAACCTGTAGACAGCGTTATCAAGGCGCGTCTCAAGCAGAGCCAACAGGACTTCGCCTGTTTTGCCTTTTCGCTTGATAGCCAGGTTATAATAGTTCCTGAATTGGTTTTCCAATATACCGTAATACCTTCTTGCTTTTTGCTTTTCACGCAACTGCAAACCATACTCGGACGTTTTAGCGCGCCCTTGACCATGCTGTCCCGGGGGATACGGCCTGCGGTCGGCGGCGCATTTATCTGTGTAGCATCTGTCTCCTTTGAGGAAAAGCTTTTGCCCCTCCCTGCGGCAAAGACGGCACACCGCGTCGGTATATCTAGCCATATATTATGTCCCTCCTTAAACTCTGCGCCTTTTTGGCGGGCGGCAACCGTTATGCGGTATTGGCGTCACATCCTTGATCATCGTGACCTCTAGCCCCGCTGATTGCAGCGCTCTTATCGCGGCTTCGCGGCCCGAGCCAGGGCCTTTCACGAAAACCTCCACGGTTTTCAGCCCGTGCTCCATCGCGGCTTTTGCCGCAGTTTCCGCCGCCGTCTGCGCGGCAAAAGGCGTCGACTTCCTGCTGCCCCTGAACCCCATGCCTCCAGCGGAGGCCCATGAGATAGCATTGCCATGCGTATCGGTCACCGTCACCATCGTATTATTGAAGGACGATCTAATATGGACCGCGCCTTTTTCAATATTTTTTCGTTCTCTGCGTCTGGTTCTGGTTTTTTTACCTTTGGGTGCTGCCATTTGTATCGTTCCCTCCCTTACTTCTTCTTGTTGGCGATCGTGCGCTTTGGCCCTTTACGCGTCCGCGCGTTTGTTTTGCTCCGCTGCCCGCGCACGGGGAGACCGCGCCTATGCCGCAACCCGCGGTAACTGCCTATTTCTGTCAAACGCTTGATATCAAGCGCAACAGAACGGCGCAGATCGCCTTCAACCGTGTATTTTTTGTCTATGCACTCGCGTAGCGCGGTTTCTTCCGCTTCCGTGAGGTTTTTCACCCTGGTGTCGGGGCTTATCCCCGTATCCTCAAGGATCTTTTTCGCGCTTGACCTACCTATTCCGAAAACATAGGTCAACCCGATCTCGACCCGCTTGTCTTTTGGCAAATCAACGCCGGCAATACGTGCCATTTTTCTTAATCAGTCCTTCCTGTTATTTATTAGTTGGAGCCTTCACGCAATCATCCCGGCTCTCGCCGGATAGACTTCCAATGCGCGTCGATCCCAGTCATCCCTGCCTTTGCTTGTGCTTGGGGTTGACGCAGATTACCATGACTTTGCCCCTGCGCTTGGTGACTTTGCATTTTTCGCACATAGGCTTTACCGATGGCCTTACTTTCATTTCGAACCCTCCTTATGCCAACCGCGGCGCGGTCGGCCAGCGATCGGTTTCCCACTAAAAATAATAAAATCGTTTATCTTCTATTTAAAGTTCATCTCTTGACACTTGTGCTTACTTGCTGCGCCACGTTATCCTGCCGCGTGTGAGATCGTACGGCGACATCTGCACCGTCACCCTGTCTCCCGGAAGGATACGTATGAAATTCATCCGGAGCTTTCCGGAGATATGCGCCAAAATCGTATGCCCGTTCCCGATATCGACGTGGAACATAGTGTTGGGCAGCGAATCGACTACTATACCCTCCAATTCGATCATGTCGTCTTTCGCCATTACCGCGCACCTCCATTTTCTCCGCGCTTCGCGGCGTATCCTGCCAGAACCCGCCTTATTTCGCTATTTGCGACCTTTTCGCCGCTCATAAGTTTTTGAGCCGCCGGTCCGCCTTCTTTATCCTCCAGCAATAAATGCTTATTCTTTTTTCTTTTCGGGTTTTCGACCCTGCGGCCTTTGCCATCCGCTATAAGCGAGTATTCGTCTTGCTTCCCGATTACCAGAAAACGTTTGCCTTCGTCGCGGCCATTAAGGGATACCACGACGTCCGCTATATCAATTTTCATGGCATAATCTCGCTCACAGTGAGTATCTCCGGGTCGCCCTCGGTAATTAGTATCGTGTTCTCGTAATGCGCTGAGTTTTTTCCGTCTGATGTTACTACTGTCCATTTATCGTCAAGTACCTTTATCGCCGCTCCTCCGGCGTTAACCATCGGTTCGACCGCGATCGTCATCCCCGATAAAAGCCTAGGATCCGCTTTTGTTCGCGGATTTTCGACAAAATTCGGTATTTCGGGGGGTTCGTGAAGTTTTGCGCCGACGCCGTGACCTACATACTCACGGACAACCGAGTACCCATTTTCCTCGGCACAACGCTGGATCGCCCTCGATATATCAGACACCCTATACCCGACGCGCGCGAACTCCAGCCCTTCAAAGAAGCATTTTCTTGTCACCTCGACAAGCCTCCGGGATTCCGGGCTGCCGCTGCCCGCAATAAACGTCGCGGCGCAGTCGCCGTTATATCCGTCTTTGATAGCGCCGATGTCGATGCTGACCACGTCGCCTTCGGCGAGCTTGCGGGACGACGGTATCCCATGTATAACCTGTTCGTTCACCGATATGCATATGCTCTTGGGAAATCCCCGATAGTTTAAGAATGTAGGCGCGGCTCCTTGCGAAATGATAAAGTCGTGTACCTTTTTGTTGATGCTTTGGGTAGTTACGCCTACCGCCACCATACTCCCGGCTAACTGCCGCGCTGCTGCGGTAATTCTCCCGGCTTGGCGCATTATCTCAATTTCCCTATCGGTTTTACGCTTTATCATTTGCTCGTTACCTACGCGATACCTAACGCGTCAAGCGTCGCGGCGACAGTTTCTCCGACGCTTCCCACTCCGTTTACCGTAATTAGCTTACCTTGCGACTTATAGTACGCTTTTAACGGTTCTGTTTCTTTGTGGTAAGTCATTAGCCTGTTGCTAATAGTATCTGGATCGTCGTCTTTTCTTGTTATCAGCGCCGCGCCGCACGCGTCGCATATCCCTGGCGCCAGAGGCGGTTTTGTCACGACATGGTATACTGCGCCGCACTCGGGGCATGTACGCCTTCCGCCTAACCTCCTGAGGATTTCTTCATCAGGAACCTCTATAGATAGCGCCGCGTCGATCACGACGCCCTGTTCGTCGAGCGCCTCCGCCTGGTTAATCGTCCTTGGCATGCCGTCGAAAATATAGCCGTTTCCGCAATCAGGCGACATGAGCCGCTCTTTAACAACGCCGATGATGACATCATCCGGGACAAGATCCCCTGCGTCCATATACAATTTCGCTTTCAGTCCGACAGGCGTACCTTGCTTAACCGCGCCACGCAGAATATCTCCCGTTGATATCTGCGGAACACCAAGTCTTTTTACTAGCTCTTCCGCCTGCGTGCCCTTTCCCGCCCCCGGCGGGCCAAGTAGTATCAGCCTCATACCTATACCTCCGCTTATTCGAGAAATCCCTTGTAATGCCTCATGAGCAGTTGGGATTCGAGCTGCGTGATCGTCTCGAGCGCTACGCTGACAACGATTATTATCGAAGTGCCTCCGAGGGATATGCCGGAGTCTTTCGCCGTTGGAGAGAAATAGCTGATCAGTATCGGCGAAATCGCGATTATCGCCAGATACAAAGCGCCAAAAAGGGTAATTTTAGTCAAAACATTCTTGATAAATTCGCTCGTAGGCTTCCCAGCGCGAAATCCGGGTATGAACCCGCCGTTTTTCTTCAGGTTGTTCGCTATTTCGATCGGGTTGAATTGTATCGTTGAGTAGAAATATGAGAAGAAGACAATGAGAAGAAAGTAAATGATCATATATGGTATGCCTGACGTATCCAGCAAATTCATTAGCCATCCATCTTTCCACTTAGGGACAAATACAACTATGGTCGCCGGTATCGAAGCGATAGACTGCGCGAATATTACCGGGAGAACGCCAGACATGTTCACCTTCATCGGTAGGTGCGTAGACTGACCGCCATACATCTTTCTGCCGACGACGCGCTTTGAATATTGGACCGGTATCCTCCGCTCCGAATTGTTAACGATGACTATCAATACGATTATTGCCAGCGCTCCGAGCAGCATCAACACATATATCCACCAGGAAGACGGTTTATCCACAACTTTGGTCGCCATGGTCCATATCGACGTTGGGAACCTCGACACGATGCTGACAAAGAGAATGACTGATATTCCATTACCAATACCAAATTCCGTTATCTGTTCGCCCATCCACATCAGAAGGGCGCTGCCTGTCATAAACGTCGCTATTATCACGACCGGCGGCCAAAAGCCCGTCGCTCCCGGGTCAAGCATTCCGTTTTGGTTAATAAGGACATAGTATCCGTATCCTTGAAGCGCCGCGATACCTATCGTTGAATAACGGGTTATTTTCTCGATCTTCTTCTTCCCGTCCTCACCGCCGTCTTTCTGTAGACGCTCAAGGGCAGGGATCGCTACCGTGAGCAGTTGGATTATGATCGAGGCGTTGATATACGGCTGGATAGACAGCGCGAAAATAGACGCGCGTTCCAGGGCGCTGCCGGACATTGTATTGATAAGCATGAGGACCGTGTCCCTCATCTGCTGTTGGAAATACGCGCTTAGCATCTCGGCGTTGACATATGGCACCGTTATCGCGTTCCCCAGTCGGTACAACAACACCATAAAAAGTACGAAAAGGAGCTTTTTCCTTATTTCGTCTACTCTCCACGCGTTTCTAAGTGTCGCAATCACTTCACACCACCTCGGCCTTTCCGCCGGCAGCTTCTATTTTCCGCTTTGCCGACTCTGAGAACGCCGCCGCTCTGACCGTCAACTCCCTGGTAAGAGCTCCGTTCCCAAGTATCTTGACGCCATATTCACATTTGCTGAGCACTCCGGAATCAAGCAACTCCTGAACTCCCACCGTCGCTTTGTCCGGAAATCTGTTTAGCGCCGCTAAATTGATCGCGGTCAAGGGTTTGGCGAAGATATTGTTAAACCCCCTTTTGGGTACGCGACGCGCAAGCGGCATCTGCCCACCTTCAAATCCGATTCTTATTCCGCCGCCGCTCCTGGCCTTTTGGCCTTTATGCCCGCGCCCAGCGGTTTTGCCATTGCCAGTTCCATGGCCCCGGCCTTTTCGTTTGTTGATGTGGGTCGAACCTTCCACTGGAGAAAGATCGTGTATATACATTGGCCGTAACCTCCCTATTCTTCGATTACCGTGATCAGATATCCAATCTGCGCGATTTTCCCTCTGGTCTGCGGGTTGTCCGGCTGTATTGTCTCGGCGCCAATTTTTGTGAGCCCGAGGGATTTGGCTGTCGCGATATGTTTATCGTGTCTGCCGCTTATGCTCTTTACGAGCTTAATCCTAAAATTCGCCATCTTAAGCCTCCTGTAAATAGCCGCTGGCTGTCAGCCGCTAGTTTTTACTACCAGCCACTAAGTATATATTTCCGAAACTGTTTTCCCCCTGGTCTTAGCGACCTGCGTCGCGTCACGCAGCGACTTAAGTCCAACCATCGTAGCCGCGACGACGTTTTGGGGATTGTTTGAACGTAGGCATTTTGTCCTGATATCAGATATTCCCGCCGCCTCGACGACGGCGCGTACTGCTCCGCCGGCTATCACCCCTGTGCCGGGAGGGGCGGGTTTGAGCAGGACCCTTCCCGCACCGTATACTCCGATAACCTCGTGTGGGATAGTGCCGCCTGAAATCGTCACCGTAGTTACGTTTTTCTTCGCGTCCTCGATACCCTTACGGATAGCCTCCGAAACTTCGCCGGCCTTTCCGAGTCCGAATCCAACCCTACCGCCGCCGTCCCCGACGACGCACAGCGCCGCAAACTTGAAAATGCGCCCACCTTTTACAGTCTTGGACACGCGGTTGAGGGAAACGACTTTTTCTGTAAATTCAGATTGGACTTCTTCTCTGTGGCCATCCCTTCTGTTATCCCTTCTGTTATTGCTGAAAGCCATGTCTGTTTTCTCCTCCCCGTTAGAATGTCAGCCCGCCCTCGCGGGCGGCTTCCGCAAGCTCTTTTACGCGTCCGTGATAAATATACCCGCCGCGGTCAAACACGACGTTTCCAATCCCTTTGGCGGCTGCACGCTCGGCGATCGCCTTGCCGACATTACGCGCTCCCTCCTTATTTGAGCCGGATCCGCTAAATCCCTTCTCGACAGACGACGCGCTACACAGTGTCACGCCCTCAGTATCGTCGATAACCTGGGCGTAAATGTGTTTTTCGCTACGGAATACATTTAGCCTGGGGCGCTCCAGCGTGCCGGATATCTTGCTCCTCACTCTTTTATGGCGCTTTAACCGTTGCGCGTTTGTATCAGGTCTTTTTATCATTTAGGCACGCTCCTTTTATTTAACGCCGGTCTTGCCTTCTTTGCGGCGGACAACCTCGTATGAGTACTTGATGCCCTTGCCTTTGTACGGCTCGGGCGGCCTTTTCTTTCTTATGTCAGCCGCGAACTGGCCGACTTCCTGCTTGTCTATGCCTCTGACGATAATCTTATTTGGGGTAGGCACTTCAATAGAAATACTATCGGTCTCCTCAAATATCACTTGATGGGAAAACCCAATGTTTATCACAAGCTTTTTCCCTTCTTTAACAGCCCTGAATCCGACTCCGCTGATTTCGAGTTCTTTATTGAACCCTTCAGTCACGCCGATTACCATGTTGCTGAGCAGTGAACGGGTAAGCCCATGCAAGCTCCGGTGGCGCGGCACATCTGATTTACGCGTCACATTTATAAACGCGCCGTTGACAGCGATGCCAATTTCGGGACTAAACGCCTGCACAAGAGTCCCTTTCGGCCCTTTAACAGTGACGGCGTTCGCTTCAGACACTTCGACCTCCACTCCTGCTGGTATGGCTATCGGGGTTCTTCCAATCCTAGACATTTATCCGCGCCTCCTTACCATACGAACGCAAGGACTTCGCCGCCAACATTAGCCGCCCTGGCTTTCTTGTCGGTCATAACGCCCTTGGACGTCGAAACAATAGCTATGCCAAGCCCCCGTAGAACATAAGGCAGTTCGCCCGCGCCGGCGTACACGCGCAATCCGGGTTTTGATACGCGGCGCAAACCCGCTATCGCTTTTTCAGACCCGTTATATTTGAGCGTGATTTTGATAATACCCTGGACGCCGTCGTTGACAAACTGATAGTTCTTGATATAACCCTCTTGCAGCAATATCTCGGCGATCGACGTTTTCATGTTCGACGCGGGGATATCGACTGTCGCGTGCTTTGCCGAACTTGCGTTTCTTATGCGCGTCAGCATATCGGCAATGGGGTCTGTAATTTGCATGTTGCTTTCCTCCTCATTTGTGTTACAGGCGTCAGCCTGTCTCAGCGTCGAGGTTTCCCGCCGCTTCGAACTCCGCCAAGCGCTCGCCCGCGCGCCGCGCGAACTCCCGTCGGCTTTGTCCCTGTCCCTCCTCAAACAAACAGCCATACCGTGCTATTGTCTGAAAGAATCGCGGCTGGACCTTTCGGCGCCGGTATCCCTAATGGACGCTTCGCCTTGAGCTGGTTGGACAAATGGCGTAACGCCCTATCCATTAGCTACTAACTCCGCAGCCAATTAACATAAGCCGACGTCACCAAGACGCTTTGCGCACCCCGGGTATCTGGCCTTTATACGCCAAATTGCGGAAACAAATGCGACAAACCCCGTAATCTCGCAGGTACGCGTGGGGGCGTCCGCATATTTTGCAGCGGTTATAGCTTCTTGATGAGAATTTTGGCTCCCGTTGCTGCTTTAGGATCATCGCCTTCTTTGCCATTAAAAACTGACCATTCCTTTCCTCTGCGGGTATACAACCACTCATGCTAACGTGGGTTGCGCCCTGCGCGTCAAGCGTTGTGCCTAATAAACGGCGCGCCCAAGTACGTAAGCAACTCGCGGGCTTCCTCGTCGGTTTTTGCTGTAGTGCATATCGCTATGTCCATCCCGCGGATCTTCTCGATTTTATCGTAATCTATCTCAGGAAAAACGAGCTGTTCCTTCAGACCAAGGGCATAGTTCCCACGCCCGTCAAAGGAATTGGCGCTGATTCCGCGAAAGTCACGAACGCGCGGCAACGCGACATTGAGAAGCCTGTCTAGGAATTCCCACATCTTGTTTTGCCTGAGAGTCACTTTCACGCCGACAGGCATACCTTCGCGGAGCTTGAAGTTGGCCACGGATTTCCTCGCCTTTGTGATTACGGCCTTCTGTCCGGTAATCGTTGATATGTCCCTGACGACCGCTTCGATCGCTTTAGCGTTGTCGCGCGCGTCGCCGCAACCGACATTGACGACGATTTTCTCGACCTTTGGGACTTGCATGACGCTTTTGTACCCAAATTTCTTCATCAGCTCGGGAACGGCCTCTTCCTGGTACTTTTTTTTCATTCTTGTCATTACGGCCTCTCCTCTACTGGATTTTCGCGCCACACTTCTTGCAGACGCGGAACTTTGCACCATCGTCGCTAAAACTGTGCGCGGGCTTTGTGGGTTTGCCGCACTTTGGGCACAGACGCATTAATTTGCTGACGTAGATCGGCGTTTCCTGTGATATGATGCCGCCCGGTTCGCCCTCCTTGCGCGGTTTCTTGTGCCTTTTGGCTACATTGACCTTTTCCACTATGGCTTTACCGCCTTTAGGGTCGACGCTCATCACTTTGCCTTGCTTGCCCTTATCCCTACCGGACAGGACAACTACAGTGTCGTTCGTCTTGATGTGCATGCCATACCCCTCCCTATATAACTTCAGGCGCCAGCGAAAGGATCTTCACATATTCCTTGTCGCGCAACTCCCGGGCCACGGGGCCAAATATTCGCGTGCCCCTCGGATTTTTGTCCTCTTTAATCAGGACGGCGGCGTTCTCGTCAAACCTCACATAAGTGCCGTCGGCGCGGTGAACGCCCTTAGCGGTCCGGACGATCACAGCCCTTACGACCTCGCCTTTTTTCACAGTGCTGGCCGGCGCGGCTTTACGAACAGACGCGACGATCACATCGCCAATTCCGCCGTATTTTCTACCGGATCCCCCAAGCACGCGGATGCATTTAATTTCCTTGGCGCCAGTATTGTCGGCAACCTTAAGAAATGATTCCTGCTGTATCATACTGCCGCCCCCTTACTTCGCCTTTTCTAAAATTTCGACTAGCCTCCAGCGCTTATCTCTGGACAAAGGGCGCGTTTCCATCACGCGTACCCTGTCGCCGACGCCGCACTCGTTTTCCTCGTCATGCGCTTTGAGCTTGTATGTCTTTTTTATTATTTTCTTATATAGCGGGTGCGGCACGCGATTTTCGACCGCGACGACTATTGTTTTATCCATTTTGTCCGATACAACCTTGCCGACCCTCGTCTTCCTGCTTGACGTCCTGATCTCACTCATCTGTCTAACCTCCTGCGCTCTCGAGCTGCTTTGAGCGAATAACTGTTTTGACTCGGGCAATGTCTTTTCTGACCTGCGCTATCCTAATTGGGTTGTCAAGCTGGTTCGTCGCGTGCTGCATCCTTAATAAGAAGAGGTCTTTCTTCAGTCCCGTCAGTTTTTCCTCCAGCTCAGCGGGGCTGAGCGTCACCACCTCGCTTGCCTTCATCTTATTCACCACCTGTCTCGATAACTTCCTCGCGCTTGATGAACTTGACCTTGCAGGGCAGTTTGTGCCCCGCAAGGCGGATCGCCTCGCGAGCTGTTTCCTCCGTCACCCCGGCTATTTCAAATAGCACCCTGCCGGGTTTAACGACCGCTACCCAGTATTCGGGCGACCCTTTGCCGGAACCCATCCTGGTTTCCGCTGGCTTCGACGTCACCGGTTTGTCGGGAAAAATTTTAATCCAAACTTTGCCGCCGCGTTTTGTGTATCGTGTCATCGCTATACGTGCAGCTTCGATCTGGTTTGACGTTATCCATGAGGGTTCCACTGCCTGCATCGCGTATTCGCCGTAAGTTATTGTGTTGCCTCTTGTGGCAATACCTCTCATACGACCTCTTTGCACTTTGCGGTGCTTCGATCTCTTTGGCATCAACACTAGTTACCGCCTCCTTCTCTAGGGGCATGCGGCGTGAAAGGTCTTCCGCCCTGGTATCCGCCTCCCTGCGGCCCCCGGTTGTATCCGCCACCGCCGCCGCCTTGCGGGCCGCGGCCGTATCCGCCCGGGGCGCCTTGCGGGCCTCTCCCACCGGGCCTATCGCC
>JGI24702J35022_10000872_pt1 | contig 18693 bp, 17 predicted proteins | sample TergutTh196P4_FD_35022 | JGI IMG/M metagenome (IMG submission 35022)
TTTTTGCCTTGCGACAAACGAAAAGCCATTGCCGAGTTCCAGCAAAAACTCCTGTAAATGCGTGATAATTGCTTTTTCAAGGTCTTTCTCGTAATAAGACGCTTCACGTTTCAACCCGAGGAATTCCAGCATCATAGGGTCTTTGATGATTTCTGCCGGATGTTCAGGTATGCGCTCTTTTCTTGCGGCAGCAAGCACAGCTTTTCTGTCGTTACTCAAAAGAAGCCGCTCATAGAGTGAAGCATTAATCTGCCGCTCCATCTCTCGCCCTGTCCATGCATTATTCAATGCCTCAAGCTCGTAATATTCACGCTTGTAGTCATCATCAATGCTTATCAATAAACGGTATTGGAACCAGTTTAATTGTGAACGCAGTGCGTTCACAATTGGATAGAGTCGATAAAACTGGCGACAATAAGCTAACTGGCGGTACGAAAAACCACTCCCAAACTCGCTTTCAAGTTGTTTTGAAAGATTGCGTATGAGATACTCTCCATATTCTGCACGTTCTTCACCGCGTTGCTCTTCAACAAATATGCGTTCGCCAAGACGCCAGTACATCAATACACGTTGAAAGTCTACACTACGGATAGCAGTATTTCGCGAATCAACTATTATACTCTTTATGTCATCATAAAAAGAGACGCCGAGATTTAAATCATCATTGTTCATAATATTATCTGTTTACCTTCATTTTCAACTGTCATTAATATATTCTATAATTAATACGATTGAACCAGGCGGAAAATAAAAATTTTTTTGTGATTTTTGAATTTTTTTTTGTATTAGTAGGGCGCATTGCATTACGCTGTTGATATAAGGCTTTCAGCCTTTTGCATATTGAAAACCGCTATTTAAAAAAACACCACTTGTTTTTTTTAAAATCCGTGTAATCCCTGGACAAAAAATTTGTTTTAGTTTTTTTAAAGATATAATAAATAAGGAAATAATAAACAGGTGGCAATAATTATGAAATTAAAAACAGAGACTACTAAATCTTCATTCCAGCAAATCCGAGAAATGCCAATGCGAGTAATCCGGCAGTAATAAATGTTATTGGAAGACCCTTTAAATTTTCAGGAATATCTGCAAGTTCAAGCCTCTCTCTGATTCCTGCCATTATGAGGAGAGCTAATGTGAACCCTACCCCGCCGCCAAATCCTTGAACCACAGAGTTTACTAATCCGAATTCGGATGTAATAAAACCAGAATTGACATTTAAAACCGCTACTCCGAGAACTGCGCAGTTAGTTGTAATCAATGGCAAAAATATTCCCAGTGAATTATATAATACAGGCGAAACCTTTTCTATAATCATTTCTACAAATTGTACTAATGATGCAATTATCAAAATAAAGGCCATTGTCCTTAGATATACAATGTCAAATGGAACTAGTATATACTTATAAAAAATAAAAGTTATGAATGAGGCTATTGTCATTACAAATATTACAGCAAACCCCATGCCCAGTGCGGAATCGAGTTTTTTTGAAACACCCAGAAAAGGACATAAACCAAGTAATTGAGAGAGCACATAGTTATTGATAAAAATCGTGCCAATTAGTATGCTTAGTATTATCTTTATTTCCACTTTTAGCTTTCCTTTCTATTTGCATTAATTACATTCATACCCCAAAGCATTAATCCAAGAGTGAAAAAGGCTCCGGGCGCTAAAATCATCACAGTGGCCGGCTCCATGCCATCAATAAATGTATAGCCAAAAAGACTATTAGCGCCTAATATTTCTCTTATTGATCCTAAAGCAAAGAGTGTAAGGCCAAAACCTGCGCCAAGTCCAAGACCGTCAAGCGCTGATGAAGTAACATCGTTCTTTGAAGCAAACTCCTCTGCCCGTCCGAGAATAATACAGTTTACTACTATCAGCGATAAATATATTCCAAGCGCTTCATATATTGCAGGTTGAAAGGCATGAAGTATTAGTTCAACAAATGTAACAAATGCGGCAATAATTGTGATGAATATTGGTATCCTTATATGACCGGGAACAAAATTCTTTACAAGCGATACTAAAACATTAGAAGATACCAAGACAAATGTTGTTGCAAGAGACATCCATAAGGCATTCGACACTGATGTTGTCACAGCCAAAGTCGGACATAACCCCAAGTTAAGCACCAGAATAGGATTTTTTAACCAAATACCTTTTTTAAATTCATAAAGATAATTCATTTAACATTCTCCGTATATTGTAGTTCCCGTCCGCTGACCGCGGCGGGAACTACTTATTGCCACGCCGCCTGTGGCGGCGTGGTAATCCAGTCATTTAAGTTCACTATATCTTGTTCAATTATAAATCTTGCCTTTTTTAATTTAATCAGGCTGTCTTGTATGCCGTTTGCAATTGATTTTGTTGTAACAGTAGCTCCTGTAATAGCTACTATTGCATTTTTATCTATAAGTTCATTGCTAATTTCTCTAGTCCACAATTCATTTTTTAAAATAACAATTTTTTTATTAAGGTCAATCCCGACAAATTGTTTTTGAAACCATGGAGTTGTTTCTCTATTGCTTGAGTAACTATTCCCAAAGAGAGCGCTCCGGATTGTCTCCCTATCAGGCCTTTCATTAACTTTATCGCCTAAACCGGGTGTTTCGCTCTGTTTTATAATAGATATGCCGAGTATCTTATTATTCTCATCAACTCCAACTATGGATTTAATCTCTCCGCTATATCCATGCGTAGTAGAGATAAAGGCATAAGCATTTTTTTCAATGCCATCTTTGTTATCTGCGTCATCTGCGTTATCTTCAATTTTTGTTCCTATCCAATAACTGAATTTAGTATCATCATCAAGTTTTGCAATTAACTCTTCACCTATTGTATATCCATGCAGAACAAGTTTAACAGCCTGATTCTGTTTATCTATCTCTTGGCTTAATATGTAGGGATCAGTAATTTTTCTTGCATAGGATAGGACCAAAGCAGAAAAAAATACTATTAATGTCAATATCAGTGCAGGTTTAACTATATGTTCCATTTTTCTTTCTTGTGGGCGGCCGAGATGGCCGCCCCTACGCTCCCGGTTTTGTACATGGTGCTTTTAAAATACCATTTTATATTTTTGTGGACGACCTAAATGGTCGCCCCTACGTTCCAAAAACATTCGGCTTTGTAAATCTATCTATTAAGGGAACTACCGCATTCATAATTAGGATTGAATATGTCCACCCATCCGGATTTCCTCCAAGAACCTTTATTGTAAATGTCAATAAACCGCATCCGATACCAAAAATTATCATACCATTCATAGATACCGGCGAGGTGACCAAATCTGTCGCCATAAAAAAAGCCCCAAGAAATATCCCGCCTGAAAATATATGAAGTAAAACAGCAAACTCCGGCTGTGTAAAGCCTAAAAAAAAGTAGTATAGATATGATACAACAGCAATTGTGCCAATAAATGATACGGGAATATGCCATGTAATAATTTTTCTAAAAATTAAGAAAAGCCCGGCTATAAAAATAAGTAAAACAAATACCTCACTATGTAGGTTCCCTGTCTGAAAAATCTTATCTGCAATTACCTCTCCGGAAGGAAAATTGTACTGGTTTATTGATGTCATATGAGCAGGCCATGATGCCAGCATAAAGGCCCTGCCTGCAAGCGCAGGATTAAAGATATTATATCCCAAACCGCCAAAAAGCTCCTTAACTATAATAACAGCAAAGATGCTGCCGATTGCAGACATCCATATAGGCGAATTAGGGGGGACATTCATACCAACGAGCAATCCTGTAATAACAGATGAACCATTCTTTACTTTAATTTCTCTTTTCATAAAATATTGAAAAGCGGCTTCGGCTGAAACTGCTGAGACAATACAAGTTAATAATATTAATGCAACGTGGTATCCGAATATATATATTGAATATGTCGCAGGCAGCATTAAAACAGCTACAACTGTCCACATAATCTTATTGATACTATCACCTGTTTTTATGTGAGGCGGCGCAGATAAAACAAGAAGTGATTTTTCTTTGCCCTCATGCATAATTTTTTACCCCAACTACTATTTCTGCTGCGAGAGAGTCTCTTGAGCTATTTTTACAAAATGACTTAATGGCCTTTTAGCAGGACAAACATACGAACAACAACTGCACATTATACATGTATTGACATGAAGTTTGTCTGCTAAATCAAATCTACCTTTCTCGGTTGCTAAAGCAATATCACATGGTATCAGACCAACGGGACATGCCGCAACACATCTTCCGCATCTTACACATGTACCGAAATCTCCTATACCGGCCTCATCTTCCGAAAGGAACAGTACACCTAAAGTACCTTTTACAACAGGTATATCCATTGTGTAAACCGAAATACCGCACATTGGTCCTCCAAGAACTATTTTAGAAGGGTGGCCTTTTAAGCCGCCACATTCCTCAACAATGTCGGAAATTAAAGTGCCGATTCTAACCTTGTAATTCCCCGGATGATTAATCATATCTCCTGAAACAGTAATAAATCTATCAATCAACGGTTTATTAAAAACAACTGCTTCTCTTATGGCATATATTGTGCCTATATTCTGAACCGCAACTCCGACATCCATCGGAAGTCCCCGTGAGGGTACTATTCTTTTTAGTACACTATAAATAAGCTGTTTCTCAGCGCCTTGAGGATATTTTGTCCTTAACCCTTTTACGGTAATTTCATTATCCTTAACATTTTTAATAGCAGTATTTAAAGCAGATATGGCGGATTTTTTATCTTCCTCAACACCTATTACAGCCTTTTTAATTCCAAGAATTTTAAGAACTATTTCTATCCCTTCAACAATTTCATGAGGAAATGTATTCATTAACATTTCGTCATTAGTTAAATATGGTTCACATTCCGCGCCGTTTATTATTAAGGTATCTATCTTCATATCAGAAGGGGGATCTAATTTGATTGCAGTAGGAAATGCCGCACCGCCTAATCCGACAATACCGTAATCTCTAATTATACCAAGAAGATCATGTCCGGCAATATTATGAAAATCATTAACTACACGACCGGAGCCTACTGTGAAAGCGCCGTCAGCCTCGATTACAATTGTTGTCTGCTTGCCGTAAACAGTCAATACTTCGGAAATTTTAACAACCTTTCCCGGTACCGGGGCATGAACATTTGCGCTGAGCAATCCTTGGGCTTTGCCGATAAGTTGCCCCTCTGTGACAATATCGCCGACTTCAACTATCGGTTTTGCAGGAACTCCAACATGCTGTTGCATAGGAATATAGCACAATTGCGGTATAGATATGTTTATAATGCTTTTATTTTTTGTCAGAGTTTTACGCTGAGGAGGATGGCTTCCTCCTCTAAAGGTGTTAAACACGTCTATATATCCTTTGTAGAATAGATCTCATCTTTAATAGGAAGTTCTTTTCTCAAATTCTTTATATATGGAAAAAGTTCACCACACTCTTCATAGTATTCACACTCATCCATAATTCTTCTTGCTACGGTAAAGTATTTATAGAGTTTCTCTTCACCTGATCTTTTAGACCACTGTTTTTTAAGACATTTTACTCTTAAAACATATCTATCAGGTTCGGATTCATACTGCCTTATAACTATACACTGCATACAATTTGAGCAGAAAATTTTCTCTCTGGACATTAAAATACCTCTTTGGAGTTTGGTAATTAGTTGTAATCTATAATTTTACTATTTTATAAAAATAGTAAATAATAATCAAATAAAAAAATATATAACAACGCCGTCAACAAAATTTTTTATTATTTTGGACGTATTTCATACGTCCAATCATTTAACAAAAAATTTTACTATTTTTTATTTGATTTTGGACGTATTGCATACGCCCAATCATTTCAGCTTAAAAATAAAATATATTATTCTTGCTAAAAAAGACTTGACATTCTTTAAAATAAATGATTAAATTACTCATATTTAATTTTTACTTATATTATGAGGAGGTCTTTCATGGAGAAAGAATTTAGGGAATGGTATATTGATGTATTAAAAAAATATACCGTTTTTACAGGACGGGCAAGACGCAAAGAGTACTGGATGTTTACACTTTTTAATCTTATTATTTCTATTGCGATTTCAATAGTCGCCCAGTTATTTGCTAAAATACCGGTTATTGGATTAATTTTCGGATTGCTACCATTGATATATGCTATTGCAGTACTTCTTCCAAGTCTTGCTGTAGCTATCCGTCGTCTGCACGATACAAATCGCAGCGGTTGGTTTCTTCTTTTGGCTTTAATTCCTATATTGGGCGTTATTATTTTGATAATATTTTTCGTTCAGGAAGGAACACCCGGCGATAATCAGTATGGAGCAAATCCTAAAGCCTAAAAGAGTATTTTTAAGGTCGTTTATTAATACGGCCTTAATCTTCTTATTTTGAATGTAAAATAATATTATACTATTCCGGAAGAACTACACGCAACCCATTAACACCTGTCCTCTCAAAGGCCTCAACAGGCCATCTTTTGTAAGAGGTAAAATCATCAGGTGAATCTAATATTGATCCTCCTCTTACTACACGATACATATATTTATCCTGATAACCTATAGGATCAATAATATTCTCTTTTGAATAGGAATCTTTATTATATCTGTCAAAACACCATTCGGAGACATTCCCATTCATATCATATAATCCGAAATTATTTGGTTTTTTAGAACCAACCTCATGCATTTTATGTTGTTTAACCCATTTAAATTTTCCTTTATAATAACCGGTTAATCCCGAATTAAAAAGATGCCATGAATATCTGCCTGCCATATCATATGATGAATCATCACCCCAGTAATATTTAGTCTTAGTTCCGCTGCGATATACATACTCCCACTCCGCCTCAGTCGGCAAGCGAAATCCATTTGCCTTTTCATTAACCTGTACAGACCACTTTATATCATCAAACTTAGATATATTATCTTTATCTTGATTTGTATTAATTATGTAATAAGGTTCAAGATTATTTGTCTTACTGAGTTTATTACAAAACATGGTAGCATCATACCAGCTTATATTATATACAGGCAAATTATCACCGGTACCATATTTACTTTCATCACATGGATTTTCACCTGTTATATTAAAATATTGTTTTTGAGTAATCTCATATTTCCCTATCCAGAAACCATTACTTATTGTTACTTTATGCTGCGGAGAATAATCTTCACCCTTAGAGTTTTTCCCCATAACAAAAGCGCCTGAAGGTATATACACAAAAACAATTTCATCTACAATCTTCTCAATAATAAATTTTTGTGCTGATAATTTTTGTGCTGATAAGTTGATATTAAAAAATATTAATGTAAAAGACAACAATCCTATAAGGATTACATATCTAGTAATTAAAATATAGTTTAATAATTTTTTTATCATAATAGATATTCTTAAAATATTAGTCCTTTATAGGTGGAATGCTTTTATGAATTTCTAAAATTGTATTTTGAATTTTTTTATAGTAGTCTAAATATTTACTATCACTATCATCAATAAGAATTCTATTTATCACCTCTCGCCCTCTCTTTTCATCTAAAATTTCAGGAGAGTATTCTATCTTTAAAGGATTGATGTTTACAGGAATTAAAGTATATGATTCAAGCCCTGACCTGCTTAACGATATTTGAGCCATGATACTGGTTGTATGAGATTCGGAATGTCTCCCTGCAAAAACAAAATCACCTAAGCTATAAAAGATTACACCGCCTTTATATCTCTCTACAAAACCAAGAGCATGAGAATGATGGCCCACTATACATGTTACGCCTGCATCAATAAGTTTATATGCAAGTTCAATCTGTTCTCTGTCAGGTTCTTTTACAGGAGAATCTATATCGGACTCCTCTCCCCAGTGAATACTCACAAAAACCGCATCTGCTTTACGGCTAACTTTTTTTACTGCTGCAATTAGTAATTCGCTGGAGCCTCCGGCTGTTCCGGCTTTATCCGGTCCGGCCCATACACTTTTGGGTATAACGGTACTAAAAGCAAATATTGCGATTACAGTACCTTTATCATTTATATAAACAGGTTTTAATGCTTCATCTATATTATTTCCGACACCTACGGATATAATATCCATCTCTTTAAGTCTTTTACGTGTATCAAGCATACCTGCTTTGCCTGTATCCATAACATGATTATTTGCAAGTGATACTACATTAAGACCACCATACTTTAATATCTCCTCACTCCCTCCGGGTGAATTGAAATAGAATACTTCATCTTTATCGCTAAAATACTTATGTTCTAAATCCGTAATAGGCGCTTCAAGATTACAGAAACCTATTCCTATCATTTCTTTTTTGACTTTTGAGAACGGATAAATCATAGCATCTTTCTTTCCGTATTTTTTGTTACGGTTATCCAATATCGTTTTCATCAATGCTAAGTTTAGAATTACATCTCCAACTGCTGTAATAGTTGCAGGTTCTTTTTTATTATTTATTCCGCTTATATTCTCGCTATCGCCATTATGATGAATAAAGATTTCATCCGAATCTTCTGTGGAATTTTCTTTAGTAGTAGAATCTATTTTATCTATAGCGCTCTTATCATCAATTGATTTTATATTATTCAACGAACAAGATGCTATTAGCAACAATACCAATATAGATATAAATTTTTTGTAAGTTTTAATATTATTCATAATAGAGATATTATTTTATTACCTTAAAATGTGTCAATTTCTTAAAGGAGAAGTTACAATCAATTTTATTATTCGATCAAATCCCGCTTATGAATCAACGCCTCAGAATCAAGAATCAAAGAAAATATTTAAAATAAAAAAATCGATCCCCTTACTTATTTATACCTAAAGTAAAAGGATCGATTTATATTTAATTCAATGGTTGTAAAATATGATATTAAAAATCTACCGAAACCGGTTTTAATTTCCATATATCATCGGCATACTCTTGAATTGTTCTGTCTGTTGAAAACTTACCCATTTTTGCTGTGTTCATTATCGACATCTTAGCCCATGTCTTTTTATCTCTATAAGTTTGACTAACCCGCTCTTGGCACTGAATATATGACTCATAATCGGCAAGCAGCATATATGTATCGCCTTGATATAATAATGAATCAACAATCGGCCTAAAAAGATCCGGATTATCCTTTGAAAAAAATCCGTTTTGAATCTGATTAATTACCCTATTTAGTTCCTGATTATTATTGTAGTAATTGAACGGATTATATCCTGACTGTTTTAAATTTGCAACTCCGGCTGCATCAAGTCCAAAAATAAATATATTATCATCTCCAACTTCTTCTTTAATCTCAATATTAGCCCCATCAAGCGTACCGATTGTTATTGCGCCGTTAAGGGCAAATTTCATGTTCCCTGTACCTGATGCTTCGGTTCCGGCTGTGGAAATCTGCTCAGACAGATCAGCAGCAGGAATAATCTTTTCCGCATTTGATACTGCATAGTTTCGTAAGAATACAACTTTAAGTCTATCTCCGACTTGCTTATCATTATTAACAACATCAGATATTGAATTTATTAATTTGATAATCAATTTTGCCATATAGTAACCCGGCGCAGCTTTACCTGCAAAAATTATCGTCCTTGGAGTAAAATCTTCGCCGGGATTATCAAGTATTCTATTGTAAAGTGTTATAACGTGGAGAGCATTTAAAAGCTGTCTCTTATATTCATGAAGACGTTTAACATGAACATCAAACATAGAATCAATATTAACCTCAATATTATTACGGCTTGAAATATATTTTGCAAGCGATTCTTTATTGTGTCTCTTAATATCAAGCCATCTTTGCTGAAATTCGGCTTCATCGGCAGATGGTATGATTTTTTTTAGTTCATAGAGATCGGTAACCCATTTATCCCCTACTTTTTCACTAATCAGTGAAGAGAGTTTCGGATTGCAAAGTTTTAACCATCGCCTCTGTGTTATTCCATTTGTTTTATTATTAAATTTTTCAGGCCATAATTTATAAAAATTTGTAAAAATACTCTCCTTTATTATTTGAGTATGAAGAGCGGCAACCCCATTGATTGAATGACTTCCTATTATTGCAAGATTTGCCATTCTAACTTTTTTTTCAGGACCCTCTTCAATTATTGAGAGCTCTTCTAAAATTTCATCATTGCCCGGATAAACAGATAAAAGATCTTCAAGAAATCTTCTATTGATTTCATATATAATCTCCATATGTCTCGGCAGCACTCTTTCCATAAGACTGACAGGCCATCTTTCAAGAGCCTCGGGAAGTATTGTATGATTTGTGTACCCAAAAGTTTTAACTGTTATATCCCAAGCCTCTTCCCAACTGAGGGACTCTAAATCCATGAATATCCTCATAAGCTCGGGAATAGATATTGCAGGATGAGTATCATTAAGCTGAATAGCTACCATATCCGTAAATTCTTTAAAATTGCTGTGAGTTTTTTTGTATCTTCTAATTATATCTTGTATTGTGGCCGAAACAAAAAAATACTCCTGTCTCAATCTGAGTTCCTTTCCTTCAAAAATATTATCATTAGGGTATAAGACCTTTGTAATATTTTCTGAAATTGATTTTTCCGATACTGCCTTAACATAATCTCCATGATTAAAATAATTTAGATCAAACTCCCTTGAAGCCTTTGCAGACCATAGTCTGAGATTATTAACAGTATTATTTTTATAACCGGGTATAGGCGTATCATAACCCATTGCTATTATATTTTCCGTATCAACCCATTGGCATTTTAGTTTTCCGTCTTTATCATGGGAATGTTCAACCCTTCCGTAAAAATTAACCATATAGATAAATTCGGCTCTTGGGAATTCCCAATCATTGCCAAGTCTTAGCCAGTTATCGGGAGTCTCAATCTGGTAACCATCCTTGATTGTCTGAAAAAATATCCCGTATTCATACCTGATACCATATCCTACTGCCGGTAATTCAAGCGTAGCAAGGGAATCAAGAAAGCAAGCTGCAAGTCTTCCCAATCCGCCGTTACCAAGACCTGCGTCCCATTCTCTTTCACAAAGCTCTTCTAATGAATGACCCAGTTCATGCATGGCCTTATCAGCTTCACCATGCAGACCAAGATTAATTAAACTATTGCCAAGTGTTCTTCCGATTAAAAATTCCAAAGAGAGATAATATACCCTCTTAGCTTTTTTCTTATAATATGTCTGCTGGGTCTTAATCCATCTTTCAATGAGACGATCCCTTGTTGTAAGCGCAAGTCCGCTGTAACAATCATGGGGTGTTGCGGCATATTCATCCCTCGCGCGGGAAAATCTAAGGTGATAAACAAAGGATTTCTTAATAGACTCCGAATCCATACCAAGCAGTTCGTTATGAGGCAGGCTTATTTCCGGTTTTTTCTTATCTTCAGACATATTATATCTCTCCTAAAGTTTGATAAAATATTAAAGTAATACCGGTTAATATAAAATAATCAATTTAACAAAAGTGCAAGCTAAAATTTTTATTTTATTAAAAAAAAGGGATATTTATTAATTTATATTTTATAGTGAATTAATTTAAATAACTCAAATTGCCCTGCCGCCACAGGCGGCGCGGGGCAACATGATTTAAAAGTGTTTTTATTATTGATAATTAATACATTGACATATTATTTAAAGAAATATATGTTAGCCTGTCGTAGGGGCGCATTATATGCGCCCGAATTGATATAGTATTGCTATAAATTACAAAAGAGTTATAAAAAATGAATACCGAATTTAAAGATTTTAAGCTACATGTTCATAAAGGTTATGTACAGAATAACTTTTTAATCGAATATAAAGACAAAATACTTTTATGTGACGGCGCATGCAGAACCGATGTTGATAAAATTGCCGGTTTTATACAAAATGAACTAAACAGAGACATTAAGGATTTAAAACTGATAGTAGTAACGCACAGTCATCCCGACCATGCAGGCGCAGCATATCTTTTGCGAAAAAAATTCAATATACCTATAGCCGCCTTTTACGACATTGATTTATGGTATTCGGGAATAGGCGGAGCAACACAGCAAATTTCAGATATACTTCAGATGCAGTTTATGGCTACGCAGACAAATAAAAAATTCAGCTTAAAATCTCAAAAATATAAACGAATTCTAAAACCTGACTTCTTACTGACAGATCAATCAAATCTGCCCTTTTTTGATGACTGGCAGATTATACACGGACCGGGACATACATATCACAATATTCTGCTCTATAATAAAAAAAACAGCCTTATGTATATTGCCGACACAATCATAAATACTAAGGGTAAATACTTGCCGCCTGTACCTGTACTCTTTCCGTCNGCAATGAAAGAAACTCTCTTNAAAATAAAGAAACTCAANCCTAAAACTATTTTATGCGCNCATAGCGATCCGCCAATATTGGAATATAAAGATGAAATGGCAGACAAAGTAATAAAAAAGGTGGATATTGAAAATACGCCATTCATAAAATTCTTTTATAATTTTTCCAAATTTACACCCGAATATAGAAAAAATAAGGAATCTCAAAAAAAATAGATATAGTCAAATTAAATTAGGTTGCCCCGCCGCCTATGGCGGCGGGGCAATTTGAGTTTTTTAAATTAATTCACTATAATATTAAAAAAACATTTTTTACTTGACAATTCTAAAAAATTATTTAGTTATATAATACTTCAAAAAACCAGGGGGAAATGGCTATGGTTGAATGGAAAAAAGACGGTACTGTTGCTATAGTAATAATGAATAATGGAGAAAACAGGCATAATCCTGATTTTTCTGAGGCAATGCTTGCAAATTATGAAGAGGTTATGGCTGATGCGGAAATCAAAGCAATNGTATTAACTTCAAACGATCCGAAAAATTTCAGCCTTGGAGTTGATCTTGGGTGGTTCTTGAAATCACAAGCTGCTAAAGATTTTCAAGGAATGACTAATTGGCTTCACAGAAACGGTGAAGTATTCAAAACATATTTAATGTCTCCTGTNCCTACAATCGCAGCAATTACAGGTCATGCATTCGGCAATGGAGCTATGCTTGCAGGCGCCTGCGATTTNAGATTTATGCGGAGTGATAGAGGATATTTCTGTCTGCCTGAAATTGATCTTGGNATTCAACTTGCTCCCTCTATGATGNCATGGATGAAAAAAGTAATNCCTTATCATTTGCTTATTAGAATGTTATGGAGCGGAGAAAAGGTCGGCGCAGCAGAGCTTGAAAAAAATAATGTCATCNTAAAAGCNTGCCCAAATGCGGAGGAAACTCTTANTGAAGCTATATCTTTTGCCAAGACATTTAATAAATCACGCACAACTCTTGCTGAGATGAAAAGAAGAACCTATAAAGATATTCTATATGCAATAGAAAAGGAAGATCCTGAATACTTTAAATATAGACCGGAATTAGAAAAAGAGGGCAAGTCGCCTATATTTATGATGACACCACTCACATAAAATATACAAAAAGTGGGTTTGCTGTATTTTATATAGCAAACCATTTATTCTTCAAAATTAATTATTATAGTCGATATTGTAATTGCCGCCCGCCGCCCGCCGACCGCGGGCGGGAACTAGTTATTGATTTGATATTTCTTGAATAAATATAAACAAAGGGTATATTGAAATGGAATATGATACAAATTATTGGATGGGAAATAAATCAAAGCTTCTTTCGGAATATGAGAAGCATTTAAAGAAAAATGAAAAAATTCTAAATTTACTCACAAAGAAACTTGAATCAATCTTGTCCGATAGTGATTGCAATGCACAGATAAAAGGAAGGATAAAATCATTTGAAGCTTTTTACAGAAAACTACTAACACGCAGTCAACATGGAATAATAGATAAACCGTTTGATACAATAACAGATATAATTGCTGCAAGGATTGTAGTGCCATTTCTTGAAGATCTCGATAGCGTTGAAAAACTGATAATAGATGACTTTCAGGTTGTTGAAACAGAATATAAATCCCGCGAATTATCAATCAGGGAATTTGGTTATGATTCTATTCATCTCTTAATAAAGATACCTGAATATATAGCCCATAAAGTCAAAAGTTCAAAGGATATGAAAATAGAGATACAATTAAGAACTATTCTTCAAGATGCATGGGCGGAGGTTGAACATGAACTTATATATAAAACAAGTATTGATTATGTAGAAGATACAATCAGAAGAAAAATGATAGCCGTTAATGCTACACTATCTCTGGGAGATACAATTTTTCAAGAGATACGCGAATATCAGAGAAAGAGATATAATGATATTCAAGGAAGGCATAGTAAACTAATGGATAAAGTATCAACTATCCCGGAAAAAACTGGAAAGATAAAAATTGAAACAAATATAGTAACAAATGACAGAAGCGATAAAATAGATGGAAAGACCCAAGCAACTCCTCTCAACGTGAGAAAAGATGTTAAGCATGGTTTGAATGATCTGTTTGTTGAAGCTATGAATGCACACTTAGAAAACAGACTTACCGATGCAATTAAACTATATACTCAACTCATACTTGTATCTCCGAATCACTATATCTATAATCACAGAGGTCTTGTATATTTTACGCTTTCCGAATATGAGAAAGCAATAGATGATTTTACTACTGCCATACATATGTCTCCTAAAGATACAAGAGTTTATACAAACAGGGGTTTAACATACAGAATGTTGAAGCGCTATGGTGAATCACTAAAAGATTTTAATAAATCCCTTGAACTTAATCCTCTGTGGCCTGATACTTTTTACGGCAGATCATTAACATACTATGACCTTGGGGATATTCAACATGCGCTTGAAGATTGTGATAAAGCAATAAGCATTAAACCTGACTTTAAACAGGCTGTGCGTTTTAAACAATTTATATTAAATCAGCAAATGAACTAGAGTCATTTATTTAAAGACTTCGCCGGCTTCTTTGTACCATAGAACAAAGTCTATATGCTCCATTGGTATATGGACTTTGTTTGAATATTCCGACAATTTTTCTTCAATAGATAAATATGTTTTTTCAGTCAGACTTTTAGGTATATCATCTATTACATTAAGTAGCTTCATATTCTTTAAGATATGTCTATCTAATATTGCAAGATCGTTGCCGATACCGATATTCCTCAAAAAATGACTCCCCTCTTTTAATCCCATACCTTTTATATTCTTAACAAGCCATGCCCTCTTTTGCAATTGGTCTTTATGAAGAGCAAGGGATTCTCTTATTCCATTACCATGAATTAAAAATCTTTCCCTTGCCTCTATGAGATATTTGGATTTATTATTTCTGAATCTTACGATATTTATTTCTCTGCTTATATCATTCCAATTGCCGGCAAAGAGGAGATCTTTTTCGAGTAATATATTTACCGCTCTCCAGCACTGTCTTGCACTTGATTGCGGCGTAAACAAACAGAAAGCAAGCTCAATAAACAGAGTCCTGTTATCAGCTTCTTCCCATATTTTTCTAAACTCTGAAATTCTATTCACAATTTCAGGTTTGATCTTTTTATATAGATCGATTATCTCCTTTTCATAAATCTTATTATAGTTATTCATATATTAACCGGCAATTCATTGAGGACAGTTAAATATATCGAAAGAATATGTTACTGTTAATGTATTCCCATAAAATTTATTTTTAATCCAATCATTGCCTTTATGATAATCTGATTTAAAATATTGAAATCTTCTGCCAAGGCTTACTGTTGTTGATGCGGGAACTATATAGTATGAAAGTGACAAAGTCCCGTTGACACCATATTCATTGTAACTTCTTTTAGAAGAGCTGTCGGATTCTTCCCCACCCGAAAAGAAACCCGACACTGATAAAAGAAGATTGATTTTATACGCAATCGGTAGTGCAACACTTAAACCTAATTCCGGGCCATAACCAATGTATTTCGTATCTGATTCTAAAAATCCCATATATTTTACTCCGGCAAAGACTTTAAAATAATCATTTAAACCGGCATTAAAGATAAGTTCTGAATCTCTAATTTCAACTTTATCATAATTAGCTGTTTCATTAAATCTACCATAAAGATACATAAATGTAATATCAAAACTTTCAGTAAATTTCACAGATAAAACCGGTCCGTAAATAAATGTAGGACCAATTATAAAATTATAATCATTCTTAGGATTTCGTTCAATCCATGTCTCACATGTTGAGGCTCCGACTGCTATTTCTGCGCTATATGCCTTATATGGTAAAATAATTCCTATACATGTTATTATAAATGTTAAAAGTAAATATTTTTTCATCTATTTTCATCCCCCTCAAATATGAATTTTTTTTATACTTTAAACTTATTAATTAACTATATCGGCTTATTTATATGGTTTATTTAAATTCAATTTGTTTGATATTATTATGTCAGCGATGACTCAAAAAATGACAAACTGCTGATATTTAACATTATCATAACAAATAATGAAATAAATACTATAAAATTATCATATCATCTCTATTAATTACTTCTTCAAAGAAATGTCCGTTTAAAAGATTTTTTATCTCTGAGGTTTTTTTCCCTTTAATGGACAATAATTCATCATACCTGTAGTTTACTATACCCTTAGCAATGATTTTATTTTTTGTATTACATATCTCAACAATGTCGCCCATATCAAATTTACCTTTGATATCTAAAATTCCTGCAGCAAGTAATGATTTTTTACCTGTTGCTAATGCCTGAACAGCGCCGTCGTCTATTATTAAAACACCCCTCCCTTTTCTCATACTTATCCATTTTTTTCTTTCATTTATATTTTTCTTTTCTCCGACAAAGAGTGTCCCTTTTTTTTCACATGACATTATTTTTTTTAAGATACCCGGCTCTGTCCCGTCTGCTATAATCATCATACCGCCAAAGCGCATAATCATCTCTGCAGCATTGATCTTAGTAATCATTCCGCCCGTACCATGCTCTGACCCTGCTCCGCCTGCCCTTTTACGTATATCATCGGTTATATCGAATATTTCATATATTGGTTCGGGATCATGGCGGTCATAATAAAATCCGTTTATATCGCTAAGCAGTATTAAGAGATCAGCCTCTATAAGACTAAAAACATGAGCGGAGAGAGTGTCATTATCTCCGAACTTTATTTCATCAACAGCAACAGTATCATTTTCATTTATTACAGGTATAACATTCATTTTAAAGAGAGAATCGAGCGCATTTTTAGCATTTAAAAAACGCTTACGGCTTCTCATATCATCTTCGGTAAGCAGGATCTGTCCTATGTTAAAACCTGATTTCTCAAAGCATTGCCTATATGTATTCATTAGAACTGCCTGTCCCACTGCGGCAAGAGCCTGCTTATCAGGTATGGTTAGATTGTTTCTGCTTAACTTTAAGACTCCTGCGCCGGAAGAAATAGCTCCTGAGGTTACAAGTGCAATCTCATATCCCATATTTTTTAACTCGGCAATATCAGAGGTAAATTTTGCTATCTTTGCAGAAGATATAATTCCTGATTCGGATATTGATGAAGTTCCGATCTTCACTACGATTCTTTTTATTTTTTTGAAAAGCTCATTTCTTTTCATTAACGCTCTCCAGCCCACCTTTTTCCATTAGTTTTCTAATCTCAGAATATAACAATTCCAATTTATCATCCGACAATACTGAAATCGGTATAACATCTTTGCCAAAATATTTAATTTTATCGGAAAGTTCATCCTCTGTAATAAGATCAATTTTGGAGAGAATGATTTTACTATTCTTATTAAGGAGTTCGGGATTGTATGTCTTTAATTCATTTTTTAAAAGCTCTAATGTATATTCGAGTTCATCGCCTGTTGAATCAATAATATAAAGTATAGATTTCACTCTTTCAATATGCTGAAGGAATGAGAGTCCAAGTCCAAGACCTCTATGAGCTCCTTCTATGATACCGGGAATATCTGCTATCTTATATACTACGCCGTCGTTATATTCAATTACGCCTAAATTCGGGATGAGTGTAGTAAAAGGATAATTTGCAATTTTAGGATTAGCATTAGTTATAGCGCTCAGCAGAGTGGATTTTCCTGCATTAGGGAGACCCACAAGTCCGATATCTGCAATGAGTTTTAGATTTAATTTTATACTTAACTCTTCACCGGGCATACCGGGTTGAGCAAATCTCGGAGTTTTATGAGTTGATGATTTAAAGAAAGCATTTCCTCTTCCTCCGATTCCACCTGTTGCAATTTTGTATGGGATTTCTTCTTCTATTATATCTACGATTATTTCATCATCTTCGGCATTGCTTACAACTGTACCCGGAGGAACTTTAATTATAAGATCATCTCCATCTTTTCCATGTTTATTTGAACCTGAACCATGGGAACCATTCTCAGCCTTATAAACTCTATCTGTAAAAAAATGGGAAAGATTATAAAATCCTCTGTCTGCCGTAATATAAACATCTCCGCCCTTACCGCCATCGCCTCCGTCAGGACCTCCGAATTCAACATACTTCTCCCTGCGAAATGATACTGCGCCGGGCCCGCCATTCCCTGCCTTAATATTAATAGTTATTACATCAGTAAATTTTGTCATTATCTCACTTACAAAAAAGGACTGCCTATTTCTTATTGGACAGCCCTTGTATCTTTAATCAATTAATAATCTGTAATATCATACTTTCGGATAAACAGAAACCTTTTTTCTGGCTTTGTCATATCTTTCGAATGTTACATATCCGTCTACTTTTGCAAAGAGCGTATCATCTCTTCCCTTCCCTACATTATTCCCGGGATG
>JGI24702J35022_10000873_pt1 | contig 18685 bp, 21 predicted proteins | sample TergutTh196P4_FD_35022 | JGI IMG/M metagenome (IMG submission 35022)
CCGCTCCCGGCAAAATGATTTTGGGCAAAAACGGCGTATGTTTCGATTGGGATTTCGCGCAGGTTTATTTTTTGAGTACTTTGGTAAAACGGACGGTTGACCGACGAAAACATAGAATCCATCAAATGTTTTTTGCTTCCTGAAAAGATGAACCTGACATTATGCGCAAATTGAATATACGATCGCAGCAATGCTTCTACTCCTTTTTCAGGATATTCGGTAATCTGCTGGAACTCGTCAATAGCAATATAACAACGTTTTCCCCTGTTTTTAAGATAATTAAAAATTTCGTCCAATCCGGTTTGCGCCTCTTCAGGTTTGATGTCAAACTTTATTTCAGGTGTTCCGGTCTGTGAATCAATCGAAATAGTCGGGCGGAAACTTTTTAATAATCCGGTAATACGTTTTAAATTTTTTTGCGAATATCTATCCAATTTCCCAACTACTGTTTTTCCGAAAAATTGCACAAACTCATGCAAGTTTTGAGTAGAAAAAATGTCAAAATAAAAACAAGATATTTCATTTTTTTTGTCGTTCAAGTTGAAAAAAACATGATGAATCAACCCTGTTTTTCCAAATCGACGCGGGCTAATTAACGATATATTCCGGTCGTTATTCAACGCGGAGATTATTTTCCCTGTTTCTTTTTCTCTGTCACAAAAATACTCCGGGCTAATGTATCCTGCTACTACAAAAGGATTTAATAATTTTGTTGTTGTCATTTTATCTTTATATGAATCAAGCGGCAAAGATACAAAGAAAACATAAAATATGCAACATAAAATATGTAGAACAGCAATTCAGTCTGGGAGTGCGGACGTCCCCTCCGCATTGTGCGGGCGTCCATGGAATACTCCCTGTCGACGCCATAATGTCAGAGTTGGTTAATAAGTGCGTCGGCCTCATAAGGAATACGTTCGCGGTCGCCGTCGACATAGATTCCCAGAAACGAAGTCGCTTTAATTGAATATTTACACAAGTCCCATACCTGATTCAAAATATCATTATTACTTTCGAAGAAAGAAGCCGATTCGTCGAAGGGATAATGAACAGATTCTCGGACTATATCAGTAGTAGTCAGTGGTTTCGTATAGTTTTCTATTTCGCAGTACCTGAATGGCAACTAAAATTTAATTTTTCTCGTGAGATATAATTGTGCCTCAAATCTGGAGTAACGTTTTCCAGCGTCGCTCTTCATATACAAGTTCCCTGGCTCGTTCATCGAGGATTACCGAAGTTTGTGTCGGACTGGACAACCGGACATACGAATTATTGCGAGGAACTAAGCGTTCTTTCGAAAAGCCAAAACCTGTTATACCTATATGGACCGGCCAATTGTTTTGAGGCAATTTTAAAAAAGGGGGGAGGTATTACCACCAAATTTGTTTACCATTTTCGTATGTAAAAATCCTTTCATCTTTTCCGCGTGAATGATTTCGTATCCAATAGATTGTGTTAACCGGGACATTTTTGTAAATCAAAACAATGTCATTCGCTTTCCGCCTCCCTAACGAAACCCATTGATGTTCGTCCCAATACAGTAGTTCATGTGTATCCCCTGGAGTTATGTCATTTCCATCTCCTCGTGGAGTGTATGAGATATGATCAATCCTGATTGGCTTCTCGAAATCCATTCCCACCCATGAATCACTAGGCTCAAGTGCATCATAGAATGTGAGCGGATCATCGTCAAATACGGCATCTATCGTCAAAACCGGGTGATTGTTGTATGATCCTTTTGTACCTATTATCTTCCCATAGAACGGTTTTTCATCTTCAGGTTGATAGAAATAGAGTTCCGCTACATTGCTGTGGCTACTGTCTGCACTGTAATAACGCCAATAGCGATAAGAGGATTCAATTGTATCTGTACGTACTATATCCGATTGAACGGTAAGGTGAGGAATTTTATGTATTAAGACCGCATCGCTGAAATCCGCCCGATTAGCCGCCTCAAAACGTCCTCCTTCCATTCTGCTTCCTACCGAGTAGCAATGCTTGGCAATAAAATATTTTCGGTAAACATGAATATCAGTCGTTAGTGTTTTGTCGGCTTCTAACTTGTTAATTATTCCTTTCGGCGAGATATAAAAAGGTGAAGAAAAAGGTACAATTTGATTTTCATCGTAAAAAACACGCATATACATACAATTTCTTCCCATATCTGTGAAACGTACTTTCCGTCCTATCACCTTCCCATATTGAATGGGTATCCAGTTTTTATTATCAAAAACAGCTAAATAAGCATATTTGTATTTCTTTCTGAAGGAAGCAGGAATATCTATTTCAACATCCTGCGTTGTCATGTATTCACTTGTAACATCTCTGATGAAATAATTTCTGAAAGTAGGAGGGATATATTTCTCAGATCGATGAATCTCCTGTATTTCCCAGTTTATGGAATAATATTTTCTGAACACCTTAGCCATTTTTTCATCCGGTTTGTGCAACTCACCGGGATTGCTTGAACCTGCTGAAAAAACCAGGTTAATACCATTGTTGTTCAGCAATACATTCCAAGAATGACCTAAGGCCTGAAAAGGCCATTGAGGAGTAAAATCTTCAATTACCGGTATACCTTTGCTTCTCATTACTGGCGTTGCAAGGAAAGTATAATCAGCACACGAACCGGAAGGCATTTGAGAGACGGTTCTTATGTCTAAAATAGGTATTGATTGAATTCCACCTGGCGGATACTCCTGACGGACTAACCCTATTATCTCCTTACTTACGGATGTAGACGCTTGAAAAGCGAGGTTCTTGAAAAGATCACAATAATGCAGTAAATCGATGTCTCCTTTAAGCATCTCTTTTGCATATTCACGCCAATTATCCAACGGTTGAAGTTCACTGCATTTGTATGGGAGAAGATATTCGCAAAAGTCACTAAACGAAATATGCTTCGCCCATTCTCCATCCTCCCAGACTTCAAACGCCTTTTCTATATTGTCAATAAGATAATCTGCTGTAATAATATTTACATCCAGAACCGTTTCTCTTGCTCTGAAGTCATTATACTTAGCGGATATTCCTTCGATAATAATCTTGTTAGTGACGTTATTAAAATCAGCGCTAACTCCACAACAAAGCTCATAATAGTACTGTTGAAGATAATCCGGATACTTATTATGAATAATGACCCGGCATATTTTCAATTAAAAATACAGCTGCCTGATATTTTAAGCTGTCTTTTGGATTTTGTTGGTAAAATGCCAACACTTTTTCTAATTCAACGCGATTACTTGTTGCCAAACGTAATGCGCGATCCAAATTCGTATTATAATGTGAACAGGATGACGTTATTACAACAATAATCATTTGCAGTATTATACGCATTTTTAAGTTTTTTTTCATTTATTCCATTTTTTTTATAATATGATTTAGCATCTTTCTTACTGTCGGGTAGCTCTTGTCCATTTTCATGGCGACGTGTTTTAGACTACCGCTGTTAAGTACAAAATTCTTGATAAATAATAGATCGTCTTCAGATAATTGATTTAAAGGCGAGATAAAAGTCCCTGATAAAGTCGTCCCGCATTGTTCGCAATGTAATTGGGTAATAGTCAAATTTTGATTGCAACATGGACAAAAATTGGGTAACGCGCTATTCATGCTGTTGATTTTTATTGATGCCGTCACGCAGAATGACAATCCTGTCGGTAGCCTCTGCTATATCCTTCTCGTGGGTGACTATAACGATGGTTATCCCTGTTCTGTTTATCTCTTTCAGCACATTCAGGATGTCCGTTGAAGTGAGGGAATCCAATTGGCCGGTAGGCTCGTCGGCAAGGATGACATGGGGATTGCATATCAACGCCCTTGCGATGGCTACTCTCTGTCGCTGTCCACCCGACAGTTCGCTTGGAAAGTGTGTAGACCAGTCTTTCAACCCCATTCTATCCAAATATTCCATGGCAACTGTGTTTCGTTTTCTTTTACCGGTTTTTTGGTACAGCAAAGGCAGCGCCACATTGTCCAGCGCCGTTTTGTTAGGTATCAGGAAAGCTGACTGGAATACAAAACCTATCATTTTATTGCGGTAGTATGCCGCTTGCCTGTCGGTTAAATTAGTCATCAGCGTGTCCGCCAAATAATACGCGCCGCTATCATAGGCATCCAATATTCCTATGATGTTTAAAAGGGTTGACTTCCCCGAACCCGAACTGCCCATTATGGATATCATTTCCCCTTTTTCTACTTGCATGGTAACGCCTTTGAGTACATGCAACGAGTTGTAGGCTGTTCTATATGATTTGTTTATGTCGACTAAGCGGATCATCTTGCTACTGCTCTTTTACATGTATCAGGGAGGCCGGTTCAAGGCCTGAAACTATCTCTGTATTGATACCGTCCGAAATGCCGGTTTCGATTACGACCTGTTTAAGTTTGTTGTTTTCTACCACTTCTACATAAATCGAATCGTACTTGAAAATGAAGTATTTTTCTTCGAGCGAGAGGATGCTGTCTTTTCGTTCCAGAATAATTTCCGCATTGGCGCTAAAACCGGCAAGCAGGGTTTCGCGGTCGGCAAGGGTTACATCCGCTTCGATGTCGAATTTTGCAATACCGTCTCTGAAAACGCCTTTAGGCGAAATCAGGCTCAATACGGCATCGACTTCGAGGTTATTCAATGCGCCAATGACTATCTTTATAGGCATTCCGATTTTTATATCTATAATGTTCGTTTCATTGACTACGCCCTTAAACAGCAGCAAGTCCAATTTGGCTATTTTGGCTATGGGACTGCCTTCGCTAAAAGCCCCTCTTGCCATGATGGAACCGCCCGCTTTTATCGGTAATTCCAGTACTGTGCCATCATCAGTAGAATAGATGATGTTTGAAATGCGGGACGTTTCGGTTTGAACGCCCTCAACAAATTGCAGCTCTTTGAGCGCCGCTTCATATTCGGCCTGCATTGTCAGGTAATTCGTTTGCGAAACGTCAAAATCGGCTTTGGCGATCACTTTCTTCTCAAAAAGGTTCTCGTCGCGCTCATAGTTTGCTTTGCTGTTCCTGTATTGCGCCTCCGCTATCTGATAACGCCGCAGATTATTTTGATATTCTCTCGGTTCCGAGATAAACTTTATTCTAGCAAGCGCCTGTCCGTTGGTAACCTGATCGCCTGTTTTTACATATAACTCTTCCATGACACCGGAAATGGTTGATTTAATTTCAATTTCCTTTGAAGGGACAACCATGCCGGGGATAATAATCTTCCGTTCAATAGTCCGGACTGTCGGAGTGACGGTTTGATATTGTTTGCCACCCTTGTCTTTAGCCCCCTTTATAGCGACAAACAGGACAAGAATCAATACGATACCGCTTAAAATTATAATAACCTTCTTCATCTTCATTGAACTTAATTTTGACTGCGTAACGAATCAATCGGATGCAGGTTAGTGGCATAAATAGCCGGTTTCAATCCTGCCAGCGTTCCGCACAGCATCAACAGGACAACCGTCATCGCCGATGTGACCCAATTTATTCCGGGCTTTTCAAGCAGCATTTCCGTCGGATTGATAAAAATGCCAATCAACTTCAAAATAGCAAAACCGAGCGCCATGCCGACGACGCCTGCAAAAAAAGTCGTAATCACCGATTCCCCGATAAACATCAGGCGTATTTCCGACTTTCTTGCGCCTACCGCCTTGCGTATTCCGATCTCATACGTGCGTTCTTTAGCCGAAGCATACATGATGTTGGCAACGCCTATGACACCTCCTGCCAAAGTTGAAATGCCGATAAACCACAGGAACGTTTTCATCGTATCGAACAGACTGTTGAACGCTTTTACCTGCTCTTCGACGCTGGAAAAATAAAATGCCCTGTCGTCGTTCGGATCGAAATGATACTTTCTGCCCATAAATTCCCTGAAACGCTGCCTCAGCACATTGAAATCAGCCTTTTCTGAATAGGTAAAAGCAAGAATAGGGAATTTTCGGTCATAGCCGAAAGTTGTTGAATGAACGCTGTAAGGCATATATATCTGTCGCGCTTCGCTGTTATTCAACAGCGTGTTTTTGATTACCCCGACAACCAAATAAACGTTATTACCTATCGTCAAATGTTTCCCTTCCGGCTCGCTCCTGTCAAAAAACATTTCCGCCACATTACTTCCGACAAGTACAACCGGTCGTTCTTCGATTTCGTCCAACCGGTTAAGCGTCCGTCCGCTACTCGTATTCAACAGTTTCATCTCAAAGTATTCCGAAAAAACGCCTTTTACTTCATAATCGGCAGACAAATTGTTGGCCGATACTTTTTGCCTTACGCTTGCTTCGGGAGAAATAGCCATGATAGACGGTATATTATTTTTCAACATATAAATATCATCTTCGGAAAACATGATTTGTTGCCCTGCCGGGTTCCCCTGATAGGGCCGGGTCGTCCTTGAAGCAAGCACATAAATACTGTTGACGGCAAACCCTTTGAACAAATTGAATATCCCGTCCTCAAGCCCTTTCCCAACGCCAATCAGCACAACAAGAATCAGTACCCCCCATCCGATGCCGATAGACGAAAGGATGAATCGTGTCTTATTGGAAAAAATATTGGCGATGATTTCCTGATACATGGTTTGTTCAATTCGTTTCTTCAATGATTACCGGACGTTTCCTGACGGTGAAAATTGCCGTAATCAATGCGATAATGACGGATATTCCGAATGATACCAGAGCATTCATACTTGTATTGTAAAATGGCGATGAGTATTTTTCAATTTTTCCTATTATATCCAATTTCTGCGCCGGCGGTATTGAAGGATTATTAACAATGGGCGCTAACTGGGTCTCAATGATGTCGGCTAAGTAATCGGGAGCAATGAAAAAATGAAAAATAAGGTCATAAACATATATCAGGGTTATCGTAACAAAACTGATTGTGATACCTGTTAATAAGCCTTTGCCATAAGTAAGATTGCCGGTAGTCGTTCTTTTGCGATAAGTGACTGTCCCGATGTAAAGACAGGCGGCTAATACAACGATATTGTACGCAAAGTTGACAAAACTGAAACTGACATTTGTCTGGTCTATATCAAACAGATAGACCGCTGCGCGTACGATGATAATCAACATGCCTGCGATCATTCCATACGACAGGACCGATTCGATAAAATTTCGGGATGAAGTTTTCATAATTTTCATAATTTTCACAAAATTTAATACTTTAGATATTCAATAATTTCCTGAACAGTGACGGGACCCGGTTTGTATTTTATCATCCTTCTGTCCGGATGATAGACGTAAAGCGTAGGTATCATATAGATTTTAAACATATTACTAATATATTCTTCGGGTACATACGCTACATGAATGGAGGGAAAATCCATCAAACGTAACTTTTCATAGAATTGGGCGACATGAATGGAATCCTCGTACGACACCAGCACGATTTGGCAATCCTTCAGTAACGAAATAGAATCAACCAGCGTCCGGGTTTCATTGATGCAATAATCACATTCGGAATTGAAAAAATTCATCAGGGTAAATTTTTCGGTATCCATATTCGCTCTTTGAACGAATCCTCCGGTAATCGATTGAAATTTGAAGCAGGGCATTTCGTCTTCCGCTGTTATGATTTTCAGAGGCGTTTCCTTGTGCGTCATCATCAACAGAAGAATGACAACAATTGTCACCAATGCGCCAATTATGATATACATCCTGTTAGTTCTGTTAATCCTGTTAATCATGGTATATAGTTATTAGATTGAATAAAATCAATACATTCTTTTATAATTTGTTGAATTTCATAAGAATCAACTTTTACAGGCTTAGTTATAATTTTTTGCGCTATTTCCGACGCCCGTTGCGTTTCTCCGAGCTCTTCATACATTTTAAATAATTTGTATAACGGACGAAAACGGTTAGGCACCATTTTCGCGGCATAGCCGTATGATATGGCGGCATTTTCGTAATCCCCGGTTTTGAAATAGACGTCGCCTAATAAAACATAAAAATCGCTATTAGACACCTTTGGCTTAGCTACTTCCATGCTTGCAAGGCATTGTCGGTACGTTTCATTTTCATACAGATTTTTCGCAAACATATACAGGTATTGGCCGGTAAATTGTAAATGAGGATAGATATGTTCATATTCCGTTCTCGCTTCCTCAAAATATCCGAATTGATCAAGCGCATTCGCTTTTTTCCATTTCGTATAATGTTGCGCTTTATTGACGGTCGCATACCCTGCAAAAAAGCAGAAAATCAGAATAATTGATGCAATAGATTTTTGCGCTGTCGAACGAAAATGAAAACTGATAATTTTTTTGCAGTATCCAACTGAATATGCTGCAAAATACAATGTCATAACTTTTACATACAACATTTTTTCCACAAAATAAAATACTCCGCTTACAAAAAATATAACGAGTACCGCAACGGCAACCACGTTATCAGCATCATTACAAGCCTTTCCCGCAATTCCTTTAAAAAGCGACAAATAAAAAGCGAAAATTAATAACAAACCGATGAATCCCAAATTGAAAACGATTTCCAAGTAATCGTTCAATGCTGTGTTCATATTGTCTGCAAGCATTATTTCTTTCGGGTTATAGGAGTGTTTTTGAAAATAAGCCGCCTGATAATGTCCGTATTTTGCCTGAAAAGCATTAAAACCCTTCCCTTGTAAGGGTGCTTCCTTGATACCCGACAATGCCGCTTTCCAAATCAAAAGTCTGCCGTTTGCAGAGTCTTTTTTGTATTGCACCAACAAGAAAACCAAACCAAACACCACTAGTAATAACCCGGTTAAAACAAGTATTTTTCGTGTTATTCCTTTCAAGCGTCTGAAAAAACCTGTTTGAGCACCCGCATAGAAGCCCATTCCAATAAACCCAGACAGCAAGGCTGTGCGCGAACCCATTGTGAAAACAAGCACTAACCAGGACAAAACATAAATCAGACATACAGCCTGGACGATCTTTCCCTTTGACGTCGTATCGTTTGCCTTTAAGCCTTCTTGAACAGCCACTGGAAGAATACAGGTAAGATAAATACACAGCTTTGAAATATTGTCGAATGTACCGCTGACAAGCAAAATGCGCGAAAACGAAGGTACTATTCCGAAAAGTTGTAATGCGCAAAAAACCAATTGAACGTATCCAAAAACAATGAGAGAGAAGTATATATGTTTTTTCCAATCATTTTCACTAGAAATACCAAAGAAAAACCGCAGGCAAAAATACCACAACACACAAGCCGAAAACTCCCAAAAGAATAGATTGTGAATGGAATCCGTATCCGAAGTCAGCAACCTGACAACCGCCCAAAGAGCATACAATGCCATCAACACATCGGGTATGGATAGTGAAAATTTAATAACACTCTTTTTCCACAAAGCCCTGACGGACAGAAAAAAGAGCATCAAACAAACTATCATGATAAAATAAAACGATTTGAAGGTATTGATGCCATCAAACAATTGTGTAGAATACAACGCGCCACACCCCAGTCCGGCAACAACCAATATTATGATTATCCACTGAAAACTGAAAACTTTTATCTGACAACTATTTTTCATTTAGTATAATCCAACATGTTTCAGTAACTGAATTACGCTATGATTGAGCAACATTTCGCTGCACAAATGGCATATATTCACATATTTATCGGAAAAACGAATATTGGTATGCTGCTCTACTGCATCTTTCAACGCAACAACTCCATGTATGGAAAGCCACTGCATCAGGCGGTTATTCTCTACCCTTTGCATGATTTCAGTAAGACTTTCGCGATAAATATTACCGATGTGAAGTGCCCCTACATTCAAAGCAAATACCATAGCACAAAATGTCACAACGCCCGTAGGATGAAAACAGATATTATTTCCTGCCGAAGGACATGCACCCCGCAGTTTATCGACGTCAGTCAATTGAAAATCGGACAGGTCGAAATTGTTTCCCGCATTGCCGAATGGAATAAAATAGTTCTCGGCACGAATGTACGGAGCCGGTTGGCGTCGCTCGTTAAAATACCGTACTATGTCTTTCAAAGGATTTGTTTTGAAATTTAGGGCGGTAAGGTATAGATAGCATTTCAGACTTAGGACGTTTGCAGCCTTCACTACATGAAGTATATTATCATACTTCACATATTCCTGATGGCTTTCCGAAACACTTACCACTATTTGATTCAGCCCGTTTTCAGTAAGAGGACGTAATCTATGGATAGTTTCTTCAAACGAAGTTGCCCAATAAGCATTGCTAACTATTCTTGAAAAAAGATTTACTTTTCTACTCGCTAGTAAAATTCTTTTCAAAACGGTTTCTTCTATTGTCATCGGCTCGCCACCACCACTAATTATTAACATGCCAAAATGATATGCCGAAGTATCACGTATTAGTTTTTCTATAGTATCCATATCCAAATCGCTACGCGGCTTGGTTTTGTCCTGTATGGCGCAATGCGCACAGTTAAGCGTGCAATAATTGGTTGGCAATATAAATAGCGACCGATGATTCATACTTTCATTGAATTATGGAATGTTTGGGAGCAACCTGTTCCAATGAATATACCGTATCGCAAATGTTCAACAATTCACTGTCATGCGTAATGACGATGATAATTCGCTCCTTTTTTGCTTCAGTAATCCATTCTTTTAATATAACTTTTGTGCCATCGTCAGTAAAACTGTCAGGCTCGTCCAATATCAGTGCCGGATGGTTGGAATACATCAGGCGGGCAATATTCACCTTTTGTAGTTCGCCCCCGGAAAGCATCCGAGACCGTTCGGCGTTAGACTTTTCGACAAATAATGGCTCGTATTTTTCTATGTCCAAACGTCGAACTATTTCACGATATTTTTCCACGTTGCCGTTCCGTTCAAATAACATAACGTTTTCCTGCAACGAACCGTCAAAGTAAAAAGCGTCCTGACAAAGCAGGAAAGTATTATTCGCATCAAAATATATTGTTCCCGATTTCGGCAACAACACGCCCTTCAGAATTTTTGCCAGCGTACTTTTCCCCGACCCATTGGCACCGTGTATACCGTAAGCATTTCCCGTTTGGAACAACAAATAAGGTACCGATAATCGGAAATCGGCTTTTTCGTATTCTAAATCCGTTATCTTAAGCGTTGCAATTTCGCTCTCCGTCATTGAGGGCTTGTACCTTCCATTATTGTGTCCTACCCTTGCGTCCTTGCAGTCCTGCCACATAATATCTGGCTGATGGAGGGATTTCAGCGCAAGAACGTAGGGACAATCTACTATCCCAAACTCCTTAAACCGCTCATAAATAGGATAAATCCTGGGCAACTCTACATTGACTAACGCAATGATGCGTTGCAACGGAGCAATAAAATAAGTTGAAAATGTAATGAAAGCAAACAGTTCGCCGACAGACAACCGTCCATGCAGGCAAAAATAACCGCCCACCACCAATACTAATACACTTGGTGCTCCGAGAAACAGTGTATTAACTGCACTCACAAGAATATTCCATTTTCCCGCTTTTATGGCTGCACGAGTATATTGTCGACTGTCTCCATCAAACTGCTTAGACGACGCTGATTCTATACCATAAATTTTCACACCTGTAAAACGGCTCACCCATGTTTGTGCTTTGCCGGTGAAAACGGCCACCTTTTCCTGTACCTCGCGGGTAGCGGCAGTGATTTTTGTTTTGAAAAACATGCCAGCCAAAATTGCTAATGGTGCAAAGGCAAAAACAATGAGCGACAACACCCAACTGCGATGAATCAAAACGCTGAATGCAACGATAATTGCCAGAGTGTCAAAACAAAACTGCAAAGCTACGCCGGTAATAAAGCCCTTAATCTTGGGCGTATCGTTGAGTATGCGCGAAAGGATATCACCTGTGGAATGTTTCTCCGTAAACGTTACCGGTTGCGCTAATACATACTCGAAAACGCCGTTGCGGAGGTTTCTTTCCATATTTTCATTGAATCGCACAAACAGGTATTTATTACAATACCCGACTAACAATTGTCCTGCAAACAACAACAAGAGAATCATAGCCCAATGTTTGAAGAAGACCCATTGGCCATATACCAAAGCATTTATCAGTTCGGCATTAACAAGTGGAATACGGATTATTAGAAATATTTCTACCAGGCCAAACAGCGTAATCGCTATCAACACGTTCCGTAAGGGTGGGTTGATGAAACGACGAAGAAAAACGAATATATCCCTGAATTTTTTCAATTTTCAATTTCAAAAATCCCAATCCCAAAAACGCCACATTCCCTTTTTGTCGGGGATTTTTACGTTAATATCAGGATTGACGGTTTTCAATTCTTCAATAAACTCCTTCTCCCTGACAGGCGAAATCAACATAAACGGATATTTCGATCCTTTCTTAAAAGAGATGCGCAATCTCTTTAGTGAGCCGGCAGGCGATGAAAGCGGATTATATGACCGTTCCACAGAAACAATATTCGAAATCTTTGTACTTCCGCTTGGAATAAACCACATCTTCAAACATAGCATACCATCTGAAATTACATATCGCATTCCGGCAAAAATCAAAACAATAAATAAAAAGGAACCGCCAAGAATATACATCGTCTCGTTCGTCTGATAATTAATAGATTGAACAAATAAAGGAATGAATAGCGCTAATATAAATCCATTGAGTAATACGCTAACACGCGTTCTGAATACTTTTGCTGATTTTTTCATAATTCACTGCGTATGTAATTTAATGGTTAATTGATTAGTATCACTATGCAAAGATAATAATTTCCCCGATATATCGGTTTGTACTTTGACAATATCCGTAAAATTTTGTATGTACATTAATAATGAAAAATTACGTATCCTTTTGCAGGGAACTGTTTCAGGTAATTGCTTGACTTCGGCATATCCAATTGGCAGCATCTGATAAGTGACTTTCTCGTAATTATCAAAATCAAATCCACGTAACCAAATCATTGGTATGATTAATGCGCCGCTGTACATGAAAAAATACCTATCATTCATTAAATCAATGATTTTTTCAAAGTTCGTATCCTGTTGTTTCTGTTGTATAACAATTTTTCTGTCAGTGACAGAAGCTCGCAGTTCAATTTTCAATGATTCAATAATAACTTGTAATTCCTGCATTTGCCACTTATGGTCTGTCCGTAATACTGATTTTTGCTGAAATCCGTTTACACCAAATACCGTATTGTTCGACTCAACGAGAAATCCGGAAGGTGTTCGATAGACAACATACTCATCCATAGCAATATAAGTAAGGTTATCACCCTGATATGCTACAAATACGTCTTTTTCAAATGTATCCATGTTTTCAGCAAATGAATGTGTCTACTTTTTCTACTTTCTCTACTTTCTATACAATGTTTTTATAGATAGAGGAATCAACAATTGAATTATAGGCTGTTTCATTGCCGTCCGAGCAAGAGCCTGCTTCAGTGTAACAAACACCCCAAGATACAATCCCAATCATCCATAGACCTACAACTGTTACTGCGACGGCAGCAACCCAAACTATAGCTCCTGCAGCAAAACAAACACCGGCAGCTGAGCAAATCTCGGAGGTGTGAGCTGCAAATACATTTGAATGTTTTGATGCAAACTCATGTCTTTTTACATAAGAAGATAATAAATCTTCTCTTTTTGCATAACTTGAAGATAACTCTTCCACAATTTTAACAAGGTCGTCACTTTTACCAGTTAACGAAGCTCGATTTTTAAAACTTAAACTGTTCATAATAATTTGATTTTAAATGATATATATTTATATTAAACTAAAGAAGATGCATAATTAAATAGAGGGTCTGAGTATTTGGGATTGTAAAATGGGTACAATATAAACGGTTCGTCCTTTTTTCTTTTACTAAATTTTAATAATTGAGTAAAAACAAATACTATGCTCTCTGATGATTTGATGGTCTTTTTTACATATTCGATGTAGTCACACGGAACCAAGTCAAACTGTCTTTCCCAAGAAGTTTGAACATATCCGCTCAGAGCAAGGGCAGGATACGGAATTTTATTCAACACAACTGATTGAATGTTGAATCCATCCATTACTTTCAACCGTTCATTTATCTTTATTTCACTTATGGTGCCGACCGATTCCAATAAAACGATTGCTTTTCCTTCGTCTTTCAATTGACGAAAAACAGGAAGCAATTGGTTAATGGTATTTTCATCTTCAATTTTTTGATTTCTGCCTTCAATTTTATCTTTTACAGACAGATTTATACAAGCGATTAAATCGTATTTATTTGCGCAACAATCGGTGATAACCACACCTTCGTGATGATTTAAAGCCAGATTCATTTGTATAAATGGAATACAATCAGGATGTTTTGGCTGAATCTGTATGTTTTTGAAACCTTTCGTCGCCGCCATATTCGCCAAAATGCCATAATCGGAATAAACTTCTAAAAAGTCCTCTCCCATCGGCTGCGATTCAATTGCATCAATGGCCAACTGAACAGCTTGGTCTACCGGCTTATATTTATTATTTCTCAAACTCGTAGGATAAGTTTCGGGTAATGAAGTAATAAAATACATCCCTCCCAATGGCAAGATTCCTACTTGAGGCATCTTGAAATATTTCTCTTTTTGCTCCAATAAACCTGTTTCAAGCAATGCTTCAATAATCTCTGCGGAAAGGAATTTCTCAAGGGACTCTCTCTCTGTAGGTTGACCTATTCTAAGAACAGATAAAATGAATGCATAAAAGGGATTTATCCTGTCAATGATTCCTATGAATTTATAAAAGTCAGGGTACAATTGGCCTGCTTGGTCAAGGAACTTCATCATGTATCTATTCAAAGTTGAATAAGAAATATCATCCAGCCATTCCCGAATAGTTATAAAAGCATCCGTATGATGTATTTTAAACATAATTAATTGCTATTTAGTTCATTTATAATCTTTTCGTAAAACTCTACCGTTTTTTCCGGTTTTCTAAAATTAAGCAGAAACAGAAGGTTGTCATTCATCCTTATCGCAATATAGGGCGGATTTCGAGTCCAGAAACACAACTTTCCTAACTTATCTTCATCTTTCACTTCAAAATTTCCGATAAAATAACCAAAACCAGAACCTCCGCCACTCATTTTACCCAATCTTGGCAAAGTTCTCACAGTATCAATTGATGTAATATCAGCAACCTCAAAATCTCCGCCAAAACGTCCGCTCATACTGATGCTACCATTTTCCAACTTAACGGTTGGAAATTTCACGAAATTTATAAAGGAAACTATAAGCACGGATGAAATGACATATAACAGGCTATATTTCAAAATAATATTTTGTCGGGGGGTAAGTTTCTTGGAAACTGGTCGAAAATCTTTCAAGTTCACATCAAAAGCTGGGATAGCTGATAGTATAGCTACCATACATATCTGCATCATTAGCGCCGCTTTGACATTTAACAACAAAAGGAAAAGGAAAAAAAACATACACAATGCGCCAAAAATAATGCAAAACCTGCAAGATTTTTTTTTGCAGGCATTTTTTCTAAATAAAACTCCTGCAATGCAACAAGAAAACCCGACTATCAATAACAAATAATTCATTGGTAAACGTATTTAGATGAATAAATAGTAGACAGGTACATGACTTTTTTTGCAATCAATTCTTCTTCAAATTCAACACCGTTTACAATGAGATAATTCTGTACGTTCTCATTTGTAAAAAGTTCAAAACACAATTCGCATAAACCGGAATAATAAAGTTTATTTTTTAATCCCAACTCTGGATGAGTTACCATTAACCTTTCCTTTAATGCCTTCAGTCCGTAAAATCGGATGAGATTGGCAAATAAATCATCGTTTGAACGGGTTAAAATCGTTTGCAACTTTTCTGCTCTCCAATTACCAATAGACAGGAAATTTACATCTCTTGCTCCTACTCCGCAACAAATAGTTACCAAGCCATCGGGATGTAAAGATAATGTAGAAATGGCGTTATTGCAAGTATTGGGAATGTTTTCGATTTTGACTAAAGGCACATCTTCCGGGTTGATATGATTTTTCCCTCGACCGTAGTAAACGGCGCAATTACACGATAAAGAATGTTTACTGGAAACAAAGGGACTGAGTTCACGATGATTTGCGACTCGACAACCCAACACTTTCTCAAAATCGTATGGCGTCAATTTATTTTCAAGTTTACTTTTGGTAAATTCTCCAGCAAAAAGAACAGTTTTAAAGTCCAAGTTAGAACCTGCTTTAAATGCATGTCCTATATTTGCTATGGGAATAAACTCCTGATGAAATTCGCCGCAACTGACATTCAATTCATCCAATCCGGAGTCTTTCCAGTCTTTGAGTATGGAATAGGCTTTATCATAACTCTTTGCCCAATGTCCGTTGGTTACTATGCGTATATTTTTTATGGAGGTCTCTTTTTTAATAAACCTGAAATAATTACAAAGTTCCTCATGCTTAATTAATGTAGGTTCACCGCCGGTGAGCACAATACTTTTTGTGCCCAATTCGGAAGCCTGGATAGCAAGATGTCTCAGTTCATCCATTGTCATCCATTCTTTTCTATTAGGCGAACAACTTAATCCGCAATGCTTACATTCCACATTGCATTGATAAGTTACCAATAGCGCTAAAGATGTCATGTCTTCCATATATCAGTTGGGTTGTGGTTTAAAGAAAATGCCGGTCACCTTATTATCTTTTCCAAATACTAATTGGAAGTACAATTTTTGAGAACCGAAATGACATTGATAGACTACTCTATCGCCTACAGCGCCGATTTTTTCAGCGCTATAAAACTCGCTTTTTGTAAACTTCCCTGCTTGCGCATTTAATTGCGCCCACACCACAGCCAATTGCTCTTTGTTCATTTGCTTCTTCACATTGTCGCTAAAGTGAACGACGATTTTCTCAAACTGCTCCTGCTGAAAGTACATAAGTATACTTTCAGTCAGGGCAACTTGCTCGGGATTCGCGGTAGCCTTATCTCTTGAACCGGAATTTGCGCATCCGATATAAAAGACTGATAAACACAGTATAATACAACTCAATCCAGTTTTTTTCATGTTGTTCAATTAATAATTTTGTGCAAAAATAGAGAATAGTATTGGACTTAAAAAATAAAATTCGTACTTTTGTATGCAAAACAACGAATAAATTATGCGAGATTATGAATAAAATAGCTTCAAATGTAAAACGGATACGCGAACAAAAGGACTATTCGCAATATTATATGGCTGTTAAAATGGGGATATCACAGTCCAAGTATTCAAGAATTGAAAGTGGGGAGGCTCCGCTTACTATGAAGGATTTGGAAAAAATCGCCGACCTCTTACAAACGGATATCTCGGCGTTTCTTGATGCTCCAAAAATAACAATTCAAAACCAAACGAACAATGAAGGGGCTTACGGTAACGGTTATGTTGAGAATTTGAACATTGAGAACAAAGAGACAACGAAACAACTCATTCAGGCAAAGGATGATATTATTCAGCAATTGAAGGAAGAAAATCAGCATCTGAAAAACGAAGTTGCGTTTTTTCACAGTATCATCAGTAAAAATAATCTATAATCTATCAAATCGTTATGTCGGCGTGTCTTTTTGAGGCTTGGGTTCAGTTGGTTTGATCCGTGAGATCGGCAGCGAGTGGAAATACTATCAAGCCTTTGAACAATTGGGCGTAACTATTTCCGGTCAGGTTTAATGGTATCCCAAGGATGTTCGTTTAGCGCTTAACCGCTTCAAAAAGTAATGTCAGCCAAGCACTGTGAAGAAGGAGAAGAATATTATTTAACAGTAGAAAGTCAGGCAAAAAAAAATTAATTATCGATGAATGATCGTTTTCATGATGGATACTTGAAAGGATTGATCGCCATCTGGGAAGGTCTAAAGAAAAAAATGGGACAAAAAAGGACATGGTTCATGAACGGGTAGGCCGGTTAATGGCAAAATATCCGTCCATCAATCATCAAATATTACCAAATTGAATATCAGGTAAAAGAAAAAAGAGTAGGGAAGAAGAAGCCTGCCGTACGCATCGTTACTTCCATGTCATGGAAGCTCAAAGAGGACGTAGGCGTAAATACAAGGTGTGGCGTCTATTTTCTATTTCCTGCAAACAAAAAATTTCGTTCCTGCCAATGCCGATAAGATCGTCATTGATAGTGTCCGACGAATAACGCTCGTCATTGCGAGAAAAATGTAACAACGGCATCCCGCCGTTAAAATAGTTAAACATGCTGATATTGACGAGTTTAAAAAACTCATCATTGGTAGCCTGACAAGTAATCCATGAATCAGATTGATGCACCTGGATTGATTCGAAAGCTACCAACAAAACGTCATAACCTTGCAGTTTTATTTTTATAAAGAATGTCTCGCAATGACGGGGAAAAACGTCATATACTAATATTTCATTACGAACGTATACGTTCCGGAGGGAATGGTTCCTAACGAGATGAAGGGGGCGTCTTTGACGACGGTTGATTTTAACTTTTCCCCGTTATTGGTTACCTCGTATTTCTTAGAGAGCAACGGCAGAAAAACTTCGCTTTCCATGTTGGCGGGAATGGTCAGGTGCAGGCAGTATTCGCCTTTTATGTTTTCTATTTCCAAGCTTATCTGTCCCTTAATCGTGGGGACAATGGCTTTTGTATGTGTTAATGAAGCAACTTGCGGTTTGATGCGTACCTTGTCAAATCCGGGTGTCAGCGGTTCTACGCCCATGAGTTTTCGCGGGATGATATTGGCGGGCGCCGCTCCCCAGGCATG
>JGI24702J35022_10000876_pt1 | contig 18643 bp, 10 predicted proteins | sample TergutTh196P4_FD_35022 | JGI IMG/M metagenome (IMG submission 35022)
GAAAAAAACTCGTATGAAAAGGGGGATAATTATAGTGAGCCTAATTTGGATCCCGAATACAATCCAAATCTCTCAATTGATATAAAAATATTTATCAAAGAAGAAATTGTAGATTTCAAGACCATAAGAAACAGTTATGACTTAGACAGAGAAACGGAAGAAAATAAAGAAAAAAACAGGTTTTTTCTAGCGTACTTACCAAAAGAATTAGTACTAAATAATAGGAAAGAATTCATCGAATTCGCAATTCAACAAGTACGGGACTTTTATGAAAAAAACATATTACCCTAACTCACTATGGAAAATAACATCGACTGTATCACGATTTATTGCAAAAACAATAACATCCGAAAAGAAGTAAAGACAGGCGCTTCTTTACTTGAGATTTATGAAGCGGTAGGGTCGCCGCTGAAACATCGACCCTTATGCGCCTTAGTTAATAACCGTGTCAGGACGCTTACCTATCGTTGTTGGCAGTCGAAAAACGTGGTTTATTTAGACTATACATCGCTTTCCGGCTCTCGCACCTATGTGCGGTCGCTTTGTTTTATCTTAGCCAAAGCCGTTCATGATCTTTTCCCGGGCAGACAGTTTAACTTGGAACATTCCATTTCCAAAGGCTATTATTGTGCTTTTGCCGATCGTGAAAAGATTTCTGAAGAGGCTATTATTCAAATAAAGAGACGCATGGAAGCAATCATTGCCGCCGATAAGCGGTTTAAGCTGCAAACCATACGTACAGAAGAAGCGGTAAGTCTTTTCCGGGAACATGGTATGGAGGATAAAGCGCTCTTATTGGAGACAACCGGTCTGTCCTATGCTTCTTACTATGAGTTAGACGGGTATGTAGACTATTTCTACGGTTGCCTGACGCCTTCGGCAGGTTATATTCATTTGTTTGATATTGTGCCATACAACGTAGGGTTGTTGCTTTGCGTACCTCGGATGGATGATCTGTCCGAGTTGAATCCGATGGTACGGCAGGACATGATGTTTGATGAATATAAGCGTTTCCTTGACATACAGCATACGGTTGACTTGGATAACGTCGGCGATCTGAACCTTGCCATACGGAGCAGACGTACCAGTGAGGTCATCATGGTTTCCGAAGCGATACAGGAAAAACGAATCGCCGCGATAGCCGAGAAAATTGCCGGACGTTACGCTCAAACCGGGGTGCGTGTAGTTTTAATAGCAGGGCCTTCGTCGTCAGGGAAAACGACGTTCTGCAAACGGCTTCAGGTACAACTTATCACAAACCTGCTTCATCCGGTGGGTATCTCGTTAGATGATTATTATGTTAATCGTGATAATACGCCTAAGGACGAAAACGGCAACTACGACTTCGAATCGTTGTATGCCATTGACTTGCCTTATTTTAAAAATGATTTAAAGCGCTTGATTGCCGGTGAAGAAGTAGAATTACCCTCCTTTAATTTTACATCAGGGATGCGTGTCTTCAAAGGTAATAAACTGAAACTGAAAGATAACTCCGTCATATTGTTGGAAGGTATTCATGGGCTTAACCCCGAACTGACCGACAACATACCACCGGAGCGTCTTTTCAGGATATATGTATCGGCATTAACAACGATTTCGTTGGATGGGCATAATTGGATACCTACCACCGACAACCGGTTATTACGACGTATCGTCCGTGATTATCAGTTCCGGGGCTATTCGGCAAAACAGACTATCTCCATGTGGCCAAGCGTCCGTCGCGGCGAAGATAAATGGATATTTCCCTATCAGGAGAATGCCGACGAAATGTTCAACAGCGCAATGTTATACGAATTAGCGGCATTGCGTCAGTTTGCCGAACCTATCTTAAATGAAGTAAATGAAAATGAGGATGAATTTACTGAAGCCTATCGTCTGCTTCACTTCCTGAGATACTTCAATTATATCTATGAAAAAGAACTTCCCGGCACTTCCCTGTTGCGCGAATTTCTGGGAGGGGGGAAGTTTAAGTATTAACTTTTATCACTATTGTTTTAGAAAACTTGTTTTAAAAAATGAAAAAAAATGTAATTTATTTGTTGATGGTTGTCGCTGGGATAATGTGGTCATCCTGCGGTGGAAATGAACCTGAACCGAAACCTGATCCACAACCACAAGCGGTAGCAGTTACTGGCGTTACGCTTAATAAAACGACTCTTACCCTTGAGGCAGGCGCTTCGGAAACCTTAACAGCCGACGTTGTGCCACAAAACGCAACAAACAAGGCCGTTGTCTGGAGCAGCAACGATGGCGCAGTTGCGACCGTTGACAATTCAGGCAAAGTAACGGCCATTGCGAGTGGTGTAACCACCATCACGGTCATCACCGGCGACGGCGGCAAGACAGCGACCTGCGCAGTAACGGTAACTTCAAAAGCCGTTATGGGCATTTCACTCAATAAAACGACGCTCAGCCTCATTTCAGGCGCTTCGGAAACGCTCATCGCAACAATTTCACCTGACGACGCAGCAAACAAAAATGTTACATGGAGCAGCAGTAATGATGCTGTCGCGACCGTTGACAACGAAGGTACAGTAACGGCTGTGGCGAAAGGTGTTACCGCCATCACGGTCTCCACTAACGACGGAGGCAAAACGGCAACATGCGAAGTAACAGTCGAAGCGAAATACTTTGTATCGTTCAAATATGATGGCAAAGACTACAGGATCACCGACGATAAGACCTGTATATTTACAAAACAATCCGATAGCTACTATGTGATAGCATGTTCGGATGCAGCGACAAAACAGGCTTTGACTATCAACATTGCAAGAAAAATTGAATCGGGTGCGACTTATGACATCTATTCCGGTTCGCTCTACCTCATGTCGGATATAAAACTGCTATTCTCGGCAGGCGAAACCATTGCAGAAGAGAGTTTCTGGACGGACGACATTACAGAAGTAGAAGTCATCGGTAAATTGAACATCTCCGAACTGACCGATGAATTGCTGTCAGGTACGTTCAACTGCCGAACCATGAATGGCGAAATTACAGAAGGAATATTCTATGTCAAAGCGCGGGAATGGGAGTGAGTCAATTAAGAATTAAGAATTAAGAATTAAGAATCAGATAATTATGAAGGCGAAAATTTATTTTATTGGAGTTGCTTTTTTGTTTGCATCTTGGGCGCAGGCGAAGCATGTGACGATTGAGACTGCCCAGTCGGTAGCTCAAAAATTTTTCAGTTCGTCGACGGGGGACATAACGTTGCGCAGCTCCCTGGCGTCGTCGTTTACGCTGACGTACACTGCCCAAAAGGAGGCAAGCGACGTAAATCTACGTTCGGCTCAAACAGGCGTTGATGATGTATATTTCTATGTTTTCAATCTCCCCGGTGGAGAGGGCTTTATCATTATTGCTGCTGACGACCGCGCCTATCCCATTTTGGGGTATTCGTTAAGAGGAGCTTTCGACTACGACGGGTCGCCACAGAACTTTGTTCAGTGGATGAATAGCTGTCAGGAAGAAATTGAGAAGGGTTTGCATGACAATCAACCGCTTGACGCCAATCCCGCCTGGCAAAAGATTGGAACCGAGATAACTGTCAACGCGGCCAATGTTACACTCAGTACGGCAAAATGGAGTCAAGGCAACCCCTACAACCTGCAATGTCCGTTATTTGGCAACGAGCGTACTATTACGGGCTGTACAGCGACAGCGATGGCTATCGTGATGAAATACCATGCCGACCACGGCTTTGCAGCAATAGGTACAGGCAGCCATAGTTATTTCTGGAACGGGGATTCTCTGAAAGTCGATTTCGGAACATACGATTGGGCGAATATGCCAAACAACGATGCCGGTTTCACGAACGATACGCAACGCAATGCCGTTGCCCGCCTGATGTCGCATTGCGGCATCAGCATTGAAGCAACTTATGGGGTTAGCGCAACAAGCGCCCCAATGCGTGGTGTTGAAAAAGCGCTTGTGCAATACTTTGGATATGACCAAAGTCTGGAATTGATCTACCGGGATTTATTTTCCGATACTGAATGGAAAAACCTTATCAAAAAAGAGATAGATAATAATTGTCCCATTGTTTATAGTGGATATGGCAGTTTTATGGGCAAGTTTAGCGGTCACGCTTTCGTTGTAGAAGGATATAATGATAACGACGATTATGCCATTAACTGGGGATGGGGTGGTCTGCGTGATGGATTTTTCCGTCTTGACGACCTGTGGCCCATGAATGGACCGGTCTATTCACAATGGAATGATATGATTATAGGCTTGAAAAAGAGTTCAAATGACCAAACTGACATCAATCAAATTTGGCTGACGACATCGGAAGGAGGGAAAGGAATGTCCAAAAGCGTTGAAAACATTGTACAAAACCAACAGTTTACTGTTACGGCAGGAGCTTTGGAAAATCTGTCATACAGCGCTTTCAGAGGAAAGATAGCTGTTGCGCTTACTGACGTGTCCGGCAGTATTAAAGAGATTATCACAACCCCATTGGATAGAGCCAATAATCCGCTTAACCCCAATTACTACGTTGTACCGGTACAATTTCAATTTTCATGCGAAATAACTAAAACCTTTGCCCCAACCGACCTTATACATATGGTCGTTTCGACCGACAACGGCGTCACTTGGAAAATCATCAATGGCAAAATGGGCGTAGTAGATTTTCTTACGGTAGGCGTACAAAACGTGGCCGTTACAGGCGTTTCACTAAATTCCAATACCGAAACGCTGACTGTCGGCGGCACTTTCCAACTAACGCCAACGGTAGCTCCAGCAAACGCTACCAATAAAAATGTAACATGGACTTCAAGCGATGCAAACATAGCCGAAGTCAACGCTTCAGGTCTTGTTACGGCAAAGGCGAAAGGCGTAGCCACGATTACCGTTACAACAGCGGATGGCGGTAAAACGGCGACATGCACCATCAATGTTATAGATGATAGCCCGCCCATTCTCGAAGAGGGCGTAGTTATAAACGGAGTGAGATGGGCTACTCGTAATGTAGACAGACCGGGCGCTTTTGCTGCCAAACCCGAAGATACGGGAATGTTTTACAAATGGAACGACAACGTTGGATGGAGCGCTACCGACCCAATGATTAACTCTAACGGCAGTACGACATGGTACACAAACCCTACTCCCAGCAATTCTTTTCTATCTTGGGTAAATGCAAACGATCCCAGTCCTGCGGGTTGGCGGGTACCTAATTTAAGTGAAATTGATCGACTTCTTAATGAAGAAAGAGTGAGCCATGAATGGACAACGTTAAATGGCATAAACGGCACCAAATATACGGATAAAACAACAGGTAATTCTCTTTTCTTGCCTGCTGCCGGAGCGCGTAGTTACAACAACGGCACATTACTCATAATGGGTACGATGGGTTTATATTGGAGTAATAGTCAACTCAGGGGTGAAGACGGGTACATCATATTTTTCGATAGCGATCAAAAAATAGGTTGGGAAGGCGGCTATGCTAAAACTGAACTCAATAACGCAATTTCAATACGGTGCGTTGCAGGAGAAACCGTACCGGTCACCGGTATTTCACTCAACAAAAGCGCTACCGAATTAACGGTTGGCGATTCAGAAACGTTAACGTGTACCCTAACTCCCTCTAATGCTACCAATCAAAACGTAACGTGGTCGTCAAACAATACAAATGTAGCTGAAGTAAACGCTTCAGGCCTTGTGACGGCAAAGGCGGTCGGCACGGCATCGATTACTGTTACCACTGCGGATGGCGGTAAAACGGCCACCTGTTCAGTAACCGTTCAAGCGGTAGCCGTCGTCCCCGTAACCGGCGTTTCGCTAAATTCCAATGCTGAAATGCTGACCGTCGGCAGCACATTCGATCTGTTTGCCTCCATCTCCCCTGCAAATGCTACCAATAAAAATGTAACGTGGACATCAAGCAATACAACCGTTGCTTCAGTTAGTGAGACTGTTTTCTATGATCAAAGCGGAGCTATGTTTATATTAGGATTAGTAACAGCTAATAATCCGGGTACAGCAACTATTACCGTAACTACTGTTGACGGGAACTATACGGCGACCTGTATAGTAACGGTCCAAACTGCAACTGTCCCAGTAACCGGCGTAACCTTAAATTCTAATGCTGAAACACTGACCGTCGGCAGCACATTCGATCTGTTTGCCTCCATCTCCCCTGCAAATGCTACCAATAAAAATGTAACGTGGACATCAAGCAATGCAAGCGTTGCTTCAGTTAGTGAGACTGTTTTCTATGATCAAAGCGGAGCTATGTTTATATTAGGATTAGTAACAGCTAATAATCCGGGTACAGCAACTATTACCGTAACTACCGAAGATGGGAACAAGCAGGCAACATGCACAATTACAGTCCAAACTGCAACTGTCCCAGTAACCGGAGTCTCGCTCAACTCGAATGCCGAAACACTGAATGTCGGCGGAACATTCCAACTGACCGCTACAGTCACACCGGTCACCGCTACCAATAGAGATGTAACCTGGTCATCAAGTAATCCGGCCGTTGCTGACGTCAATTCGTCAGGATTAATAACTGCCAATTCTGTCGGGGTGGCAACAATTACAGTACGAACCAACGATGGTAACTATACGGCAACTTGTACCGTAACGGTAAACACTCCCGGTATACCGGTAACGGGTGTTAGCCTTGATTATGGGAATCAAACATTGTATTTAGGTTCTGCTACCGAACGTACTGCCACGATTACACCTTCAAACGCTACCAACAAAAACATAACGTGGTCATCAAGCAATCCGACTGTTGCAAATTTAAGACAGCATCTTGATGGTGACCCCAAAATCCTAATTGACGCTCTCTCCCCCGGAAGTGCTACCATCACAGTTACAACTGCAGATGGCGGACATACTGCATCCTGCGTCATTACAGTTCCCTCCACAGTACCCGTTATTGGTGTTCGTTTAAACGAAACAGCCAAATCGCTATATGTAGGCCAATCTTTCACCTTGATTGCAAGCATTGATTATTGGAATGCCACAAACCAAAATGTAACTTGGACAAGCAGCAATCCATCAGTAGCCAGCGTGAGTCCATCAGGTTTAGACTGTCTCGTAACCGCCAATGCCGCAGGTACCGCAACAATCACCGTAACCACTCAAGATGGAGGTTATACGGCGAACTGTACTGTAACGGTAACTTCTCCATACATCGCTACCGGCACAGCAGGACCCTTAACTTGGACGCTTACCCACGACGGTACGTTGACTATAAGTGGAAATGGAGGGATGCCGAATTATATGTGGTATCATGATGGCAGTCTTCCTTCACCTCCATGGGGCGCTTACGAATCATCAATTAAGTCAGTTGTAGTAGAAACCGGAATTTCTCGTTTAGGGTCAGGCGCTTTTCGTGCTTCTCAATATCCAACTGGAAACCAGTATATTACGTCAGTATCTCTACCTAACGGTTTAACAAGTATTGGCGGAGGATGCTTTTCAGGCTCTCATTTTACAGAAATTACTTTACCGAATACTTTGAACACTATTGAAAACCTTGCATTTATGGGTTGTGAAGGTCTGACAAGTCTTCACATTCCGGCATCTGTTATTAATATTGTAGATAACTCGACTTATCAAGGCAATATCACATTTGAGTGTAGAAATCTAACTTCCATAACAGTTGACGCGGGAAATCCGAATTATTCAAGCTTAGATGGGGTACTTTTCAATAAAAACCAAACACGATTAATGGCGTTTCCCCAAAACAAGGGCGGTGATTATACCATTCCATCCACAGTTACTCTTGTAGATGCTCATGCCTTTGACGGTTGGAACACTGTATTAACTTCAGTGACAGTACCTGCTTCTGTGGTTAATTTACAATCTTGGCCATATAACCCTGACCCTGGATTTTTCTCATCTTGCGTAGCAATTACGTCTATTTCCGTAAACAGTTCAAACAGCGTTTACACATCAGATGATGGAATTCTTTACAACAAGAATAAAACAACCTTACTCTATTATCCTCAAAGAAAGGCAGGCACGACATTTGAAATCCCTGCATCAGTAACTACTATAGGGCACTACTCATTCTGGTTTAATCAAAATCAATATTTAAAAACACTTATAATTCCTTCTTCCGTTACATATATAGAACATCAAGGAATTGGTTGCCTTTTTATTACTTCCGTATATATTAAGAACGCCACGCCTCCTTCGGTTCATTTTGATGCTTTTTACTCAGGCAATTCCGCCACTCTATATGTCCCTGTAGGTAGTAAACCATTGTATGAGAGTCATGCGCAATGGGGGCAGTTTGGTGCAATCGTCGAAGATCCGAGTCTTCAAAGTGCTCCCTACAAAGATGGAATTACCGGTGATGTAGGCCTGTCTGCAGGTTCGACTGAGGCCTGTCTGCAGGGCAATCTATTACACGTTACAAGTCCGATAGCAGAAAGCATAACAGTCTATTCGTTAAGCGGCAACGTACTTTATCAAACGAAGAAGTCAGCAGGCGAAGCCGTTTTTAAAGTTGGCGGCTTGCCGAGAGGTATCTTGATAGTACGTGGTAGCAGCGGATGGGCGCAAAAGTTATTTATGAATTAGGATTTTTTGCTTCGCAGGCTCGTAATGACGGGTGAGAGGAGATTGCTTCGCAGGCTCGCAATGACGGGGATATTATTAAAATATGTATCCCAAGGACAAGTACGTAGCTCGGTTACGAATATGTGCGTCATCGGCGTTCTTTGTTCGCGAGAAGTTGGTAAACGCACTCCTGTGTGTGACTCCCAAGCGGATATTGACAACACGCATTTCAATGCCATAATTTAATCCGGCTTCGTTTTGGTAGATCATGTTACTGAAGTTTAACTTCTCTGCTCCCTGTTTTCCTCCCAACATATATCTGTAATAAGGTCCGGCAAAAACAGCAAAACCGCTGGAAGATGAAGGCGGCGTTTGTACCATCAGATTGAGCGGAACAGTAATCGCATGGGTTGTGATATTACCTTGCGGGTGTTGGGCAGGGATATAATCGTACAATATTTCCGGGCGTAACGCTAAAAGTTTTATGTTCAGTTGCCCGTTTAATCCGATCCCGAAGGCGGTAGCCGGTTTCCCGTTTAAGGCGCCTGCGGTATAATTGTGATAATTGGAACCGATGTATGCCGAGACGCCTAACCCAAATTTATTGTGAGGTTTATGTTTGGAAGCGATTTTCCCCGTGGCCTGGTAATCGTCGTCTTGCGATAATGTCTGAATCACATTTACAAGATGCTCAGTGATTAAGGCCATGCCCTCGTAATCAATCAAAGGCGCCATGTCTTCCGGCTTATGATAGGGTGATTTAGACCCTGTCGTAACACTTAAAGTTGGAACGCCTTTCTCTGCAAATCCTTTCGTATCGGTGCCTGTAAAAATGCTCCGTTCAAAATTTTTTGTCTTAACATGAAGTCCGTGTGGTATCAGGGATTCGTCGAGCAATAAGTGTTTCCCGTTATTAAAAGTTCCTGCGCCCGAATATCTGACATATCCGCTTGTTTTATGCCATCCGACCATGTCGATACTCATCATCAGACGGATATTTTCAATTGGAAAAGGCGGGTTGCCGGCAAGTTCATTGGAGCCGTAAAGACCTAATTCTTCGGCGTCAAAGGCAACCAACACGACGCTCCTACCCAATGTAGACTGTTTCTCTTTCAAGAGTCGCCCTAATTCGATGAGCGTTGCTACACCCGAAGCGTTATCGTCAGCCCCGTTGTAAATGATGGTTTCGCCTTTATTGTTGACATATCCGCCTAAGTGGTCGTAATGAGCGCCAAGTACAATATATTCATCCTTCAAAAGCGGGTCGCTACCCTCAATAATAGCCACAAGATTTTGATAATGATAGAGTTGGAACGGTTTGAAATAAGATTCACCCACCAATGGCGTTAGCCCGATTTCTTCCCATCGGGCAGCGATGTAAGCGGCCGCCTTTCGTCCATATTCGCTACCCGCTTCCCTTCCCATGAGCGAATCGTCGGCAAGTGTATAGACATGCAACTTGAGCCGTTCTTCCAAAGTATCCTGAGCAAAAACGACAGGAATACAAATGAAAAAGGCGCAGATAATTATCACATTATAAAAAAATCGTTTCATAGGGAGTAAGATAATTATGAATTATGAATTATAAATTATTGCGTACCTCACGGCACGGGGCGCGTTGGCGTCATTGCGAGGTACGAAGCAATCCATGTACATATCAGGACAGCTTCGCAGGCTACCAATGACGAGTAAGCAATTCTCAATTTTCAACCGTATGTTCTCCGGAAGATACGAAAACCGGTTTCCCTTTCGGGAAAACGATTTCGGCGGTAACACCCTCCGGCACATTCACATTAACCGTCATCTTCCGGCCTTTAATGGAGACCGAGACATGAATAGTACCGTTCACCGACGCGATAGAGGCTGAAGCTTCTTTTAAAAAACCCATTTGGGGCGCAACCCTGAACGTGCGAAAACCGGGCGAGGTGGGTTCTATTCCGCATACTTTCTGGCTCAACATGGTAAGTGGACCTCCGCTCCAAGCATGGTTGATCGTGCCTCCGCCAAATCCTTCCGGTCCTATTCCCCAACCCTCGAACAGCGTTGTGTATTCCTCGTATGACATCATTTTTTCGTACCTTTTTTTCATGCGTTCAAGGGCAAAATTGGCATCATTCATCAGAAATAACGCTTCCAAGACGTATTTTTCCATATAAGGACTTGCGTGGTACTCCTTTTTTAGCGCTTTCAGCAAAGCAGGGTATCTGCCTTTAGGAGCAAGACCCGAGACCACAGCCATAGCTTGCGAACGGTCGTCGTTTTCCCCTTTATAGTCCGGCGAGCGATAGGCAACACCTGTCCAGAACTGTGAATCAAAATTTTCCGCTATGTTTTGCATCATGCCTTGTATCTCTTTGACGTCCGCATTTTTGCCAAGCTGACAGGCAAATTCACGCTCTGCCTTTAAAGCTAAATAATACCAGCAATTCGTTAACACGTTGATATCCACATTTTGCCCCCAGTCACCCCAATTCCAATCGCCCGGACGCGCTATCGCCAAGCCGTTTTCGTCGACTTCCCAGACCTCATGCAGGTATTTCCGCAGGCGGTCGTAGATAACAGGGACAAAACTGCTGTCGGCGCTGTAAAAATATTGTGTATAAAAGCCGTACCATCCAACAGAAGCTAACATCTGTAACGGCAGCTCCTTGTTCCAGTTACCTGCCGGCGCAGGTGAGAAAATAACACCGTCGGCACGTTGCCAGTTCATCAGTTCATGAATACCTTTTAAGGCTAACTGATGGGATGACGGTGTTAAGGCATAAAAAGCTTCACCTAATTCATTTACCTGGTCGCCCCACCATTGTGCACGCTCGCGGTCGGGACAATCCATATAGGAATCGCGCATAGTTATATATAATGTACGCGCGGAACGTTTCCATAACTCATTGAAAAAAGGGTCATTACACCTGAAAGGGTCTACAAATTCCGTATTATATCCTGTTTCTCTGTATTTCACATCCAACGCTTCTACCCCTTCGGGGATCACATACCATACTTCATGTCCGTTCATCCATCCGAAACTTTCATACTCTTGTTCTCCGTCACGGGTGATATATTCAGCGCGCACATTAGGTGACTCGCCTCCGAGGTAATTATCCGTCTGCATTTTAATCATCTGCCCCGCCTTGGCTTTCACTTTGATATAAGGAGTAATATGGCAGTTGTACGGCAAACGACAAAACAATGTGTCGCCCTTCTCACTTTTACGCACAGCCACATATTCGCTCAATCCATAATCTTTAAACAGCGGTATCGGACGTTTAACCAACCGTCCGATAGGCACATCCCGGATGTCGTTGATTATTAATGACTGATTCATACGCCCTTGAAACGATTGTTTGTTCCAGCCAATCACCTCCCGCCTCGCATCAAAGCGGATGTTACTTTCCGGCAGCCGATAATTCGGATGAGGCGCTTCCGTATGCTGATAAGCGTCATAAATCATACCTCTCCATGTGTTGTCAGAAATAATTTCAATGCCGGGCGCAACAGCCTCAAACCATAATCCTGCTGACCCGCTGTTAGCATGGCTGAAACCGTCTTTTCCGAAATGCCATACAAGGATAGCAAGCGTATTGCTCCCTTCTCTTAGGAACGGAGCTATTTCAACTTCGTCATAATACGCTGCATTACGCGCAGGCCCACGCTTTAACCCACCTTCAAAAACAACCAACCGGTCGTTAATCCAAAGCCAGTATTTTGAATCTACGGCGATATGAGCAGTCAGCGACTTGGGGACCATATCCAATTGCACATTTTTCCGGAAAGCGAGCCATGTATTAGGCTCATTTTGAGCATTTTCAAAACTTAGCCATTTCCCTTTCCGTTCCTGAGCAACTGAAAATGTCGACGTAAGGCAGATGGTCATTACAATAATCCATAAGTAGTTCTTCATAAGATAGATTTTTTTTATTTAACATCAGATAAAATTAATTGATAGGTCGCTTTTATATACAGCCGCTTTACCTCTTTGCTTTTTGGATATAGGTTAAGGATTGTTCACATAAGGAGGTGATGACGTCCCATTTTCCACTTGTGACAGCTTCTTTGGGAAATAGTTTCGAACCCATACCTACTGCGGTGACGCCTGCTTTGAACCATTTAGTGAGGTTCTCTTCGGTCGGTTCTACGGCGCCTGTCGCTATGATCATAGTCCAGGGCATAGGCGCTAAGATATTGCTTACAAACGAAGGGCCTCCGACGCTTCCTGCGGGAAAGATTTTGCACAGGTCGCATCCGAGTTCCTGTGCGAAGCCGATCTCCGAAACCGTACCGCATCCCGGCGTGTAGGGGATAAGACGGCGGTTGCATACTTTGGCTATCTCCGGATTTAACAGGGGTCCCACTACAAAATTAGCGCCAAGCTGGATATACATAGATGCGGTAGGGGCGTCGACGATGGAACCGATACCTAAAATCAAATCAGGACATTCTTTTGTGGCGAATTTTACAAGCTCCGCGAAAACTTCCTGTGCGAAGTCGCCGCGGTTGGTAAACTCGAAAGTACGGACGCCGCCCATATAACAAGCCCTGAGAATGTTTTTTGCAATTTCTACATCTTTGTTGTAGTATACCGGAGCCATACCCGTTTTAGTAAACGCATCCAGCACCTGTAATTTATTGAATCTTGCCATAGTTTTTTTAAATTTGACAACAAAGAAACGAAAAAAAACGAATAATATGAATAGAATTGTTATATTTGCATAAAAATTATGTTTCATTATTAACTTTAATACGTATAATACAATGGTTAAACGAATGATTTTAAGCTCATTATGCCTCATATGGATGATGAGTTGCACAACAGAAAACATCAGATTGCAGGATTTGCAAACTGAGATGCGAGAGAATCCTGAAGGGCTCGGGGTTGCAAGACCTCGTTTTTCATGGAAAATGACGAGTGATTTACCGGATGTGATGCAGAAAACTTATCAAATTGAGGTGGCCGCTTCAGTGAGAGATTTGAAGGCGGGCAAAGATTTGCTATGGAGTTCCGGTTTTGTCGATTCAGACCACTCCCTTCTCATTGCGTATGCAGGCAAACCACTTGAATCGGGGAAGGTTTATTATTGGCGGGTTACTGTCCGGACTAACAAACAGGAAACGGTTAAAAGCGAAATTCAACGATGGTCGATGGGGCTATTAAACGACAGTGACTGGAAAGCGAAGTGGATAGGCGTCAATGATTTGACGGAGTTGAAAGTAGAAAGAGGCCGTACTATACTTGCTGCTCGGTACTTGAGGAAACAGTTCGATGCAGAATCAAAACCTACGCGCGCAGTATTGTATGTCTCCGGTGTCGGCTCGTCGGTGTGTTATCTGAACGGTAAAAGGATCGGAGACGATGCCTTCGGACCTCTTCCTACCTGGTATGATGCTTCAGTGTCCTATCTGACGTATGATGTCACCTCTTTAGTAAAAAAAGGGACAAATGCGATAGGGGTAGCGCTTGGAAACGGTCGTTTTCTGACTATGCGCCAAAACGGGATGTCAGGATTCGGATTGCCGCGTCTGATAGCACAAATTGAAATCGAGTATGCAAACGGTAAACGGGCTACAATTGTTTCTGATGAGACTTGGAGCGCTACCAATAAAGGACCTGTCATTGAGAACAATGAGTTTGACGGGGAGAAATATGACGCGCGTCTTGAACTCGGCCAGTGGATGAAGACGGGTTATGATGATTCGGGTTGGCAGAAAGCAGAACAGATGGAAGCGCCCAAAGGAAAGCTGACAGCACAATTATCGCCGAGTCTGAAAGTGATGGAAGTGATAAAACCCATTTCTGTGAAAACAGTAGATGGCGGACGGTATATCATTGATTTAGGACAAAATATGGTTGGATGGATACATGTTAACCTGACAGGGAAAAAAGACCAACCGGTTACCATGCGTTTTGCAGAGGTGCTGAAAGATAACGGTACGGAACTATATATGGATAATATACGTGGCGCGCAGGTGACGGATATTTATACGCCAGCCAAGGATGGTCGGTTTGAATGGGAACCCTTGTTTGTGTACCATGGTTTCCGTTTTGTGGAGATTTCGGGATTAGAGGATGCGCCGACAGTTGAGGATATAGCGGGAAAAGTCGTTTATGATAAAATGGCAACGACCGGCTCATTCGAGACGTCGAACGAGATTATTAATAAGATACATAAAAATGCCTATTGGGGTATTCGCGGAAATTATCGCGGGATGCCTACCGATTGTCCACAGCGCGATGAACGATTAGGATGGCTTGGTGACCGCGCTACTGGCGCTTTCGGTGAGAGTTTTATTTTCAATAACGCCCTGTTGTATAATAAATGGTTAGTCGACATCGAAGAATCAATGAATGAGGCCGGCAGTATTTCCGTTGTATCGCCCCGTTACTGGACGATATTCAACGATGATGTGACATGGCCCTCCGCCTATTTTTATATTGCGGATATGCTATACCGGCAGTTTGGCGATGCTTCTTCTATAAAAGCGCGTTATGCGTCCATGAAAAAGTGGGTGAAACATCAAACCGAAGAAGCGATGCAGGACTATATTCTGACGAAAGACACCTACGGAGATTGGTGTATGCCGCCGGAATCGCCGGAACTGATTCACTCACAAGACCCTTCCCGGAAGACAAACGGACAGGTGTTGAGTACGACCGTGTTTTACAGTATCCTTCAGTTGATGCAACAATTTGCCGTTATGAACGGTTACCCGGCAGATGCAAAGGAGTATGCTGAACTTGCCGCCAAGATAAAAGAAGCCTATAACAACCTGTTTTTCAATCCCTCAACTGCTCAATATGATAATAATACGGTGACGGCTAACGTGTTGTCGTTACGACTTGGTCTTGTGCCGGAGGGTTATGAAGAAAAAGTGTTTGCTAATATTGTGGAAAAAACGGAAGTCGACTGCAAAGGGCATGTCAGCGCAGGCGTTCTCGGCATTCAACATTTGATGCGTGGCCTGACAGAATATGGAAATCTTGAACTTGCCTACAAAATTGTAACAAACGAGACCTATCCTTCGTGGGGGTATATGATCAACGGGGGCGCGACAACTATCTGGGAGTTGTGGAATGGCGATACAGCTGACCCAGGTATGAATTCACATAATCATGTGATGCTTCTCGGCGATTTATTGATTTGGTTCTATGAAAATCTGGCCGGTATCAAATGTGACCCGTCTGATGTCGGTTTCAAAAAGATTTGGATGGAACCGGTCTTCCCTGAAAAATTGGAACATGTGAGCGCCACTTACGAATCACCATACGGGAAGATTGAAAGCAATTGGAAGCGTAATGGAAATAATCTCACATGGGAGATAATGATCCCAGCCAATACGACGGCAACCGTCAAACTGCCTTCCCGCTTCGGTATCAAAATGGATTCATCCCTTCCGGGCATACATTCAGTAAAGAAATCAGGCGGTTTTAATATAATAGAACTTGGTTCCGGCACCTATATGTTACAATCGGAATAATCAAATTTATGGACCCAGATACGTTGGGTGTAAGCCCAAGACCGGATGGTCGACTTACGAATTATCCGACTGACTACGACCCGTCGGTATTGGTAACATTTGAGAATAAACACCCCGAAAATGATTATTTCGTAAAGTTTAATTGCCCTGAGTTTACAAGTCTATGCCCGATTACCGGACAGCCTGACTTTGCAACTATTTACATCAGCTATATTCCGGGACAAAAGATGGTTGAAAGTAAGTCGCTGAAACTTTACCTGTTCGGTTTTCGTAATCATGGCGATTTTCATGAAGACTGTGTCAATATCATCATGAAAGACTTGATTTCGCTAATGTCGCCAAAGTACATCGAGGTATGGGGTAAATTTCTGCCACGAGGAGGCATTAGTATTGACCCTTATAGTAACTACGGCGTGCCGGGTACTACATACGAGGAAATGGCGACTTTTAGACTAAGAAACCATGATTTGTATCCGGATAAGGTGGATAACCGTTAGTATCTAAATTGTTAAATAATTGATAATTGGATGAAAATGAAGTATTATTTTGTTTGGATTGGATTTTTACTGTGTACATTTGCCTTAGGATGTTCGACTTCCAAGGAGTTACAAAAAGCGGAGAAGACTGCTGAAGAAGCTGCATTGCGTGTGGCAATCGAAAAACGTACGTTTGTTGTAGAGGTAGACCGAGCGATTCCATTGAGTGGAAATTCGCGTATACTTACCTCTCCTTATTCATTGGAAGTGAACGGTGAAGAAGTGAAATCGTATCTTCCTTTTTTCGGTCGGGCCTACAGTATCCCTTATGGAGGGGGTGATGGATTGATATTTAATTCCGTAATATCGGATTATCAATTGTCGTATGAGAAAAAAGGGCAGGTTTTGATTAAGTTCAAAACAAAATCGAAAGAAGACCGGTTAGTTTACCGAGTTCATATTTTCCCTAACGGCTCGACTTTAATTGATGTGACATCCGATAACAGGCAGCAGATTTCTTTTAATGGGAAGGCATATCCTAAAACAGATAGCGTAGCAAACATTTGAGCATAGGCGGCGGCTTTGTCGTTTAGTGATTTCGGATACGCGCGGGAAGAAGACGGCATCCGGTAGCATCGGAGCGTCCGATTCATGTATTCTGTTTCAATAAAGCCGCCTATGTGAGGCATTTGTTCGATGCCGAGTTGTTTCATCAGCGTTTCGGTCGCTTTTTGTCCGGTAGTAACAATCGTTTCACAACGAGGTATTTGTGATAAAATATTTGTCAGGTCGACTGCCTTGACAATAGTAAGAAACTGGTCGGAAGCATTGGCTTTCAGACGCATTACTTCTTCGGCAGTATCATATAAAGCGATTCCATTTTGGGTAAGGAATTGTCTTATCCGCGCTTCATCAAACGATTTGCCGTCTCCGGCGATGAAATAATCCTTATTAGAAAAAAAGACTAACCCGAAAATCCGCCACATATCATTCTGAAAGTTAGGATAATAAAAATTCATTGTCCAACGTTCACGCGGTGGAGGGAAACTTCCTAACATAAGCACGATAGCTTGTTCAGGCAAGAAGGGCAGCAAAGGATGTCGTTCCGTAAAAGTAGTATACATTTTATTTTATTTATCAGAAAACGCCCCAAAGTTACTCTTTTTTTCATTAGAAACATGATTGTGATTGTAGAGACGTAACATGTTACGTCTCCCCTCGTTGTTTTTCAAGTTATAAATTACAAAAGTATTCCTAACGTTTGGAAAAAATCGTTTTTTCATCTACTTTTGCAGAAATAAAAATTAATTTATCATGAATAAAAAACAGTTAGAAAAAATTCTGAATGATGTCGTCGACGCGAAAATCGCCATTGTGGGTGATTTCTGTTTGGATGCGTATTGGTTTATCGACGAATCGAAAAGCGAAGTATCGGTTGAGACAGGACGGATGACACGCCCGGTCAGTACGCAAAAGTACTCCTTAGGGGGCGCCGGGAATGTGGCTAATAACCTTTCGACGTTAGGAATCGGAAAAATATACGCTTTCGGGGTTGTGGGCGTAGACCCGTTTGCGCCGGAGATGAAGACAATCATGCAAAAGGCCGGTATCAATACCGATTACCTGCTGACACAGGAAACCGACTGGGCTACACATGTGTACGCCAAGCCATACGTCGGCGATGATGAAGAAGGAAGAGTAGATTTTGGTAATTTCAACCAATTGGCAGATACCAAGGCTGATGAGTTATTGCAGAAACTGTCGGCATTGATTCCTTCGATTGACATTGTCATCATCAACGAACAGGTATTATCAGGCATACATACCCCCTATTTTCGCGAAAATTTAGTCAAACTTATCGGCGCTTTTCCGGAAAAATTGTTCATAGCCGACAGTCGCCATTATAATGACCAATACGAAGGGTCATTGCGTAAGTTGAATGATTCGGAAGCTACGATACTTTGCGGAATGAGTGGGGAACCGGTTTCGTACGAAGACGTTTGCCTTGCTGCCGAAACGCTTTTCAAACGGTTTGGGAAGCCGGTATTTATCACACGCGGCAGTAATGGTTCATTGGTGATAGATGAAAATGGCATCGAAGAGATCCCGGGCTTGATGATTTTATCAAGGGTTGATACGGTTGGGGCGGGCGACAGTTATCTGGCAGGTGTTGC
>JGI24702J35022_10000877_pt1 | contig 18641 bp, 22 predicted proteins | sample TergutTh196P4_FD_35022 | JGI IMG/M metagenome (IMG submission 35022)
AAGTAGAGTTTTATAAATAGAAGTGTGTGATATAGTTTCACAAAAAAAACGTGAAAACAATCATGCCAAGCTACAAATTTACACTAACACAACAAGAACGCTAAAAACTAAAAAACCTCACACAAAAAGGCGGAAAAGGCTACCGCATAAAACACGCCCAAACACTACTAAAACTAATCAAACACCAGAAAACAAACTCTGGACATACAACCACATACAAGCAGCCTACAACACAACACCCACAACAATAGCAACAGTAGCCAAACGCTTTGTCACAGAAGGAATGGAAGCAGCATTAGGCCGAAAAAAACAATTAAACTACCATGCAAAATAACCGGCGAAGTTGAAGCCCACATCTGCACCATAACCTGCTCACAACCACCCCAAGGCCGCTCACGATGGACAATGCAAGCCATCGCAAACCAACTCATACAACTAAAAATTATCGACTACATAACAGACAGCACAGTTTGTGAGATAATAAAAAAACAAAAATTAAACCTTGACTCACAAAAGAATAGTACACCCCAAAAGCAAACGCCGACTTTGTAGCCAAAATAAAAGACGTACTAGATGTTTATCAGCGTCCCTATAATCACTAAGGCCGATGGTTTGCATTGATGAGACAAATAAACAACTCATCAAACAAACACACATTCCTTGCGCACCAGGGCAGCCTCAAAGGGTTGATTATGAGTATGAACGGATGGGTGTGGTGGATGTTTTTATCGTTTTTTGAGCCTTTGGCGGGTCTGCGGGAGACTCTTGTTACTAAAACTCGAACTGCAATTGATTTTGCACATGCATTAAAATTTACGTCTGATGTTATGTATCCTTCTGCGGATAAGATTGTGTTGGTTGTGGATAATTTGAATATTTTTTGTTTTGTGGTGTTGTATGGGGCGTTTTGTGTGGAGGAGGCGCATCGGCTTGCGAGTCGGTTTGAGTGGCATTATACGTCTAAGTATGGGAGTTGGTTGGATATGGTTGAGGTTGAGATTGGGGTTATGTGTCGTATGGTTCTTGGTAGTCCGTTTGTGGATGTGGAGAGTTTTCAGGGGCAGGTTTAGAGTTGGGTTTTGTAGCGTGATGTTCAGTGTGTGAGGGTTAATTGGCAATTCACTATTAAAGGTGCTGGAATTAAATTAAAACGTCTATATCCAACAATACTCTAATTACTTACTGGATGTAACACTAGTGACAGATTGATAATTGGCAAGATTGCAGTTGGTATCGTAGGCACTGTAATAGCTAGTTGGATATTTAGTGGATAGCTTGTTTGTTATGTATTGAGCAGTAGTAGTGGATAGGTCAAGTTCATTTTGAGTGTCAAACCCTCGTCTATTGGGGTCGGGATCATCTGGGTAAAACGCGAGATTTGGTAGAAAATTGACTGCGCCCGTAGCGGCGGAAGCAAAGTTTCCAAAAGTCAATGATGCGGATGAAAGTGTCATCAAACAAATTAGCATTATGCTAACAATTTTTATTAATATTTTATTTTTCCCCATTAACACATTATTCTTAATTACAACAATAACGTATAATACACGCAACAATATATAACATTTACTCAAAAAAACACGTATTTTATGACAATATGACTCAATAATGGTCTGTGTGAATGTTTGTTTAGTTTTTTTTGTAGTGTGTGTGGATTTTGTGGTTTGTGTGGGTGTGGGGGAGACTGTCCGACAACTAACAAAACAACACTTTAACAAAAAAACAAACAAAAAAAGACCCACCCAACCAAAGAGCCTCCATAACCCTACCAAAACCCAAAACCACAACCACCCGCTTCATATTATACACCAAAAACGACAAAGCCAACTCCCCAGACACCTTAACACTACCCCTAAACAAAAAATAAGACCCATCATTCCAAAACTTCAAACTACCAAAAGGATGGCGCGCGATGTCGTCCGACATAACAATCGTCCAAAAAAAGAACTGAGACCCCCAACAACGTCTCAAGGACAACACCTAACCTCAAGACAAAAGTCAACAGGAACAACAGCATGGTGCACAAAGCAAAAGAAAACACAAAAGACTGTCAATAAGTGTAAATCTGCACGTCCTGCGCAACATGGTCAAAGCTAAACCGCCTAAAACCCAATCTCCAGGGAACCAATTGGGGTTCGATAGATACGCAGTCTAAAACTCTATCACCACAGCATACCCATGCAGGCATCCGGCATGGAAAAGTTGGGGTTGTGGACCACTTGACAACGAGTCAAGGCAAGGAGACAAACAGGTGACCTAAACTGCGCTACAGTTGGGAACTGTCCGTAAATAACATACCCAATTAAGCAGGTCGAATTTTATAATTCCATACCTCAAATGGCTCAATCTTATCAATCAAAATCGAACCATACCCTTCATCAATAACCTTACGCACAAACTCATAAACAATATCATCACCAACACAAACAACCTCAAACCCTATCACCGTCTTTGTTACCCCAATTAAATCAACAACTGCCTGAACACCCACAAGAGATTTCCCCTGCCAACTCTTCGAAACATAACAAAACAACCTATACTCAACTTTACTCCACTTTGACGCACCACACAAAAAATGAGACACCTCAACCCCTACACCAATTCGATTCACAAACTGCTGCAATTGATATTTCCACATCCTAACACTACAACCATTACTACCACCAGAATCACAAGTAACACATATTTTTTTACTATTTGGAAATGTATGTTTGCCGACACTTTCCCACCATCGAAAAATACTCTCTACGGCAAACTCGCTTGTATCATGACTTGTACCGACATTTACAAATCCCATATTATTGTTCAAATTATAAACGCCATATGACACAATTTTACCAAGTTCTTCAATCGAAAAAATCGTGATCGAGAACTTTTCGAGGGTCTTTTTTATTGCAATATTCCGTTCCCGCATTTTTAAAGTTACCAATATTCTCTTTCTTCTTTCTATCTACAGAAATGACAGGAATTCCATCTTTCAAATATTTAGCTGCTGTTTTATTTATGTGTTCAAACTGTGCGTTTCTATCTGGATGTGGTTCTCCTACTTGCTCCATTTTTTGGTTTTGTTGTCTGCTGTAATTCATAGAATCTAGTATTTTTGCAATTGTGGTACGTCCAATTTTTATATTTTTGTTACTCAATTCGTTTTTGATTTTTCGCAAGCTCTCCGTTGTATATGACAAAATTCGTTCAGAGGTCTCCGCATGTTGTTCCGTCAACTAATCTGCGAATTTCGCTCTTAATGTTTGGGTGCGTATTTTCAATAGTTTTGCGGCCGCCGCCTTCTCTGCGTATTTGTTCACTTGGGGACTTTTCGTTTTTGATTTCTGTGATGCCTTTTCTTATAGTTTTTCGTGATATGCCTGAGATTTTTTCTACCTTTGATATTCCTCCATGTCCGTATGTGATTGCTTCGTTTGCAAGGAATATTCGTTTTTGTGCTTCGTTTAAGTGGGGTAGCATTGTTAATATTCGTTTTTCTATCATGCTGTTTTCATTTTAGTTTTTTGATGAAATTAGTATATCAGAGATTTGGTCAATTGGGTACTTTATTTATGGACAATTCCTTACCTCATTGGACAATTTGGGATTACTATGTTTATAGAGTGCGCAGTCGTGAGTGTTTTTTTGGCATGGGCGATTTATACGCAATTGACTCTTGTTTGTTGACGGTTAGTTGGATTTTTATAGTGTGACGCTTTTTTTGTTGCTGTAGTGAATTTTACGTTTACGTTTATTGTTTAGTCTTGGAATTTTTTGTTTTGTTGTATCTATGAAGGCTTTAAAGCCAGTTTGGAATATACAACTATAAAAAGTAAGTATGGATAATTTTTGTTCGTTTTCTATCTATATGGAAGCACATAAATGTGTTAAAACTAAAATAAGTGCTTATTCACTATTTTTGAACTTGTAAGAATAGTGCTTCTATGTTTAATGGTGTTGTTTAAATTGTGTTTGGTTGATGTTTTTGTATACAATTTTCTGTTAATTATTGTATATCAGTGCGTATATGAATATCAACGTTGTTTAGTAAATAACTATATGTGGTTGGTTTAAAATAAAGTAAATTAAGTGGTTAAAATTATAGGTATTGTTGTTGTAAACTTTTATTCTTCGTTTTCTTTTATTTCGCACTTGAGTTTTTTAATGACTTCTTCAGCTTGTAGTGATTCAATTTTTATTGTATATAATTGTGTTGATGTACGAAGTTTAAGTTTAACATTTTCTTTGTTTCTTTTAACTTGACAGTATTTTGCTTTGGCACTCATCGCTACAAACTTTTCAATATCTGTAATTTCTGATGGCATACTATTTTTTCCTCTATTAATGCTTTGATGGGTGCAAGCCAGTTTTTATCTGTTTTGGTATGTGACTTGTTAATTTTGTAGTAATGTATGTTTGGTACTTAAATTTAGGGTCATGTATCAAAGTAGTTTATTAAATTGATGACACGCACTTAATTATTCATGAGGATAACAACAATACTTTTCAAACACAATACACAAACAATGGAGTTAAATCGCAAACAAGTAACTTGTGCTAAAACTCGTCACGAACGGTAGTGGAATTCGCGATATTTAGACTGTGCAAAAACGTTAGCGTTAGTAGTATCATGTCAATTATTGTTGGTTGTTTTTGTGTGTTCGTGTGTACGTGTTTATTGTGTTTTTTGGGAATTTTATTTGGGTTGTTGCGCAGTCTGAGTTATGGTTTAATTTACGCTAATATGTAGTCGGGTCAACACTATCTGTCAATATACCAGCCACATCTACAATTGAGAAATATTATTCCTGTTTTTCTTCGTCTCATTCTGTAGAGTTAGAATTATGTCTATCAACTTGTCCTTGCTGGTTTTTTCTAAATATGGCTTATCTCTTCATAGTATTGGTACTCAAAAACTCAAAAACATTATCGACTGAATAATTACAAAATTTTAATTCCAGCTTAAAACGAGTAAGGAAAAACTCTTTTTTTACTGAACCAAACACATACACAAAACAATTTAACAATTAAAAACGTTTCAACCTGAATTCCCGTGTAAATTTTAACCTACAAAATGAAAAAACCAATAACACACTCGATTTCTGAAATAGGGCACAAAATAAGCTTATACATAATTTTCATCAATTTCAGTAGGTTAAACTATTTTAACCCACACGCTAACAACGATACTGACGATAAACGGTTATTTTTGAAAAAAGAACTCTATTATACGTTTTTTAAAATGTAGGTTAAAATATTCCGAGGAATTCAGGTTTCAAGTATTATTTGGTTAAATCTATATATCATGGGAAGTTAACTAATACTTAAGTAATGCCCAAGGAAATGATAAATGTGAGTAAATCTGCAGCTTTACGGCATGGTTTGTCAAAAAATGTGTTATTTGTTTTATTTTTTATTTTAGTATTTTTTGTTAGTTTGTGTTCAGCAATTTTTGTGTTGTATCAATTACCGAATAGTACAAAGTCAGAATCTGTGTATTTGGGTGTGAGTTTTTGTGGTAATACTACTGCTGAAGCTAAATTGTTGATTGATAAAGTAAAGACATACACGAACCTTTTTGTGTTACAATCAGGTCCAGTTAGTCATAATTTAACGGCAACTACAGAAATTTGTGATTATGCAACTTCACAAGGGTTGGATATTATTGTTTATTTTGGATGGTTTGATCCTGAGCAACCTTGGCGTTATCCTTGGATTCAAGATGCGACTCAAAAATATGGTGACAAATTTTTAGGCGTATACTATTATGATGAACCTGGGGGTATTCAGATTGATTATGATTGGGAAAAACATTTTATTGATTGGAGCAATTACATTAAAGAAACTGGTGTTGCAAGTGACCCATTTTATCGTGATTTACTTGAATCTTTTGATGGTTATTTAAATGGTAGTACACGAGATTATGATGTAGAAGCTCAAATATATACTAGTTATTTGCAAAACAATGTTGACCTTATGCTTTTAAGAGATAGTTCAATTCAAACGTTTGTTTCTGATTATGCACTTTATTGGTGGGATTATATGGGTGGGTATGATGTAGTATTTGCACAGTTAGGTTGGAATAACTCTGTTGTTCAAGAAATTGCTTTGACTAAGGGTGCCGCGAATTTGCAGCACAAAGATTGGGGTGTAATTGTAACTTGGACGTATCATGATGCACCATATTTAACAGGTGGCGATGAAATTTATAATCAATTGTTGTTATCTTATCAGGCAGGTGCTAAATATCTTATAATTTTTGATTATCCTTCAATTGATGGCAATCCATATGGAGTTCTTACAGATGAACATTTTGAGGCACTTCAAAAGTTTTGGGGTGTTATAAATAATCCTTTTATAGAGCCTATATCTAAAGCTGAAGCCGTTTTTGTGTTACCTCGTAATTATGGTTGGGGTATGCGACATGCAGAAGATCGCATTTGGATTTGGAGTTCAGATGAGTATAGTCAACAAATTTGGGATATTTCTCGAGAACTTATAGAGCAATATGGCATAAAATTGGATATAGTATATGATGATCCTAATTTTCCAGTAATTGGTAAATATGATCAAATTTATTACTGGAACCAAACTTTGCCATAAAATCTTAAAACAAAAAGAGGGTGCTGAGTTTGTTTGATGAGTAGGTTATAGGTATAAATAATATTGTCAATTATGTTATTTAGTTAATGGAGAATTGGTCTTATGCAACGTTCGTATTCTCGGTTACTTGGTATAGTTGGTAAACCTAATACAGGGAAGTCAACTTTTTTTTGTGCAGCAACTTTGGCGTTGGTTGATATAGCGAATTATCCGTTTACAACTATAAAACCCAATAGGGGTGTTGGTTATGTAAGGTCTCTTTGTGTTCATGGAGAGTTTAATGTAAAGGATAATCCACGGAATTCGTTATGTGTTGATGATGTTCGTCTTGTTCCTGTTGAGCTTATTGATATAGCTGGGATAGTTCCAGGTGCTTGGGAGGGGCGGGGGTTAGGTAATCAGTTTTTGGATGAGATTTGTCGGGCTGATGCTTTGATTCATGTTGTTGATGTATCAGGTGGAACGGATATTGAGGGGAAAAGTTGTAAGCTTGGTGAGCATGATCCTTTGGAGGATGTGTATTTTCTTGAACGTGAAATTACGTTGTGGATGGTTAATATTTTAAAGAAGGATTGGTCGAAAATTGCTAGAACTGCTGAGGCTGATAAAAAGGGTATAGCGGCTCCTTTGGAGGACCGTTTAACGGGTTTAGGTATTAAAAAGGTAAGTGTTGCAGAAGCGATTCGTCGGTGTGGTTTAAATGTTGATAAACCGACTCTTTGGAGTGATGATGATTTTTACATGTTTGTTGATGTTTTACGGCGTATATCTAAACCTATAATTATTGTTGCAAACAAAATAGATTTACCATCGTCTAAAGTGAATTTTGAGCGTTTAAAAAAACTGGATTACCCTGTGATTTCTACATCTGCAGAAGCTGAGCTTGCTCTAAGACGTGCTGCAGAAAAACAGTTAATTGATTATAAACCGGGTGATAATGACTTTAAGATTTTAGCTCCTGAAAAGATGTCTGTAGGTCAACTTAAAGCTTTAGAATCTATTCGTGAAAAAATCTTGTTAGGTGAGGGTTCTACTGGTGTGCAGGAAGCAATTAACACTGTTTATTTTAAACTACTTGATATGATAACAGTGTATCCAGTTGAAGACCCTGAGCATTTAACAAACCATAATGGTCAAGTGTTGCCTGATACTTACTTGGTTCCTAACGGAATAACTGCCCATCAATTTGCGTATCTTATTCATTCAGAACTGGGTGATAACTTTCTTTATGCAATTGATGCACGAAATAAACGGCGTATTGGAGAGGATGCCGTGTTAAAAGATCGTGATGTTATATCAATTGTTAGTAGTAAAAAGCGTGTTTAACACTTTTTATTTACCAAATCTACGTCTGCGATGTTGGTATGTTCTAATTGCTCTTAACAAATCAATAAGACGAAAATCAGGCCAGTATACATCTAAAAACAATAATTCACTATAAGCAGCTTGCCAAAGCAGAAAACCACTTAGTCTTTCTTCGCCTGATGTTCGAATAATTATGTCTGGATCTTTGGGCATATGTGAAGTGTAGAGGTATTTTTCAAATAATTTTTCAGTAATATCGTCTGTTTGCAGTCGATTTTCTTTTATTTCTACAGCAATTTTTTTTGTAGCATCAACAATTTCAGCTCTTCCCCCATAGGCGAAAGCAAAGTTCCATACATAATTGCTATAATGTTCTGTTGCTTTCTCCACTTCTTTAATGATTTTTTGTAGACTTGGAGGTAACAAGTTTGTTCGGCCAATAACTTTTATCTGAACTTTATTTTTATGAACTTGATTGTCAGTTAACAGTTTTTTAAATCGTTCTTCAGCTATCTGCATAATTTTTGTTATCTCTTCTGTCTGTCGAGAAAAATTCTCTGTTGAAAACGAGTAAAGCGTAACATATTTTACATCAAGCATACTGCACCAATCTAAGAGTTGTTCAACAGTATCTGCACCTTGTTTATGACCCCATTTATCTGTAAGCCAAGGGCTTTTTTCTTGCTCAATAGCCCATCGTCTATTTCCATCTAAAATTATGGCAATATGATCTGGTCTTTTACCATCTTTAATTTGATACCATAACCAACGCTCGTAAACTTTGTAAGCACCTATTACTGAGAATATTTTCTTAAGCACTATTCAGCCTCATATTAAGTATGTTAAATAACCTATTTACTTTTTATTTATTGTGCTAAAAAACTAAATTTGATGTATACCCTCTTTTTGTTCTACTGTGTCACCTGATTTTTTGAAAAATCCTGTTGTTGATTTACTTATAATAGTAATCAACAAAATTGATGCAATTCCAATAAGTATTCCTACAACGATTGATTGCACGAATTGTTGAAATGCTACATTCTGTAAACCGATTATAAACTCTGTATCTCGAGGTTGATTAAGTAAATTGGCTGTAGTGTCTAGAATCATTCTTACCCATGCAATTTCTGCAATTAAAGCTCCGTTCCTAAGTAGTTTATTATCTCTTTCGAAGTAAAATGTCAAACTTCTACCAACTAAAATAATTATTGTCCCAATAATCATAAGATCCATTGAACCTTTGATAAAATAGGATATTGCTACAGGAATTTTGCTTATCCCTTCTACAAGGTCAGTAGCGAGCATTAAATTGAGATTAGCATATTGAAAACCTAAATAGAAACTTACTATAACGCAGAGAATTCCTGCTATTGCTGTATAATTGGAAATTTGTATAGGCAGAGCTGGCGGAGAATAGTTTCGAATACTACTATAGGTTTTTTTGGCTGCTGTGTCTACACCAAAACCTTTGAGTAACAGGAAAGCACCAACGATAACTGTTAATGCAATTCCATAGTAGAACAAACTTATGTTTAGGGTAATATTTAGAAGCATGAAAATAGCGAAAACTGTTACTAAAATACCTGGTAAACCTAAAGCTATGCGGGAATATCGGGGCGTTTTCACAATTAGTTTTAGATATTTTGTGAATACTGCAGCTGTTTCTTCTATTGATTCACTATGTTTAATTACTATACGTCTTACTGATGAGATAGGTACACCACGTGATTCTATTATAGGTAAAACTGCTTCATCTGTGTAACCATCTGAAACAAAAATAATTTCAGTCGTAGTGTATGTTTCTAAAATAGTGGTTAATTCTGCTGAGAGTTTTCTGTCTGCTGTAACTCCACCTATGTCTGTGCCTGAAATTGTAGCTACTTCAACGGTTTCTGCTGTATTTTTTTTGCTTATCAATTGGTCGTAGAGACGAACTGCTTCAAACATGGCATTAGCATCAGGTTCTTCTGGATCTTTAAGTGCTAATGAAACAGCTGCGTCTAAATTGGCAGCTCGTCCAATTAGTGGTGTTTTGATACCTGTTTTAACTTCTATATCGCCATCTCTGTCAACACATAAAACTAGAATATTATTTTGCGTTTGTTGCGCTATTTCATTATCAGCCATGGCACTTAATCCTAAATACGATATAGCTTAATTTATTTTTGTGTATCATTATCTTCAGAGTCATCATCATTTGCAATTAACTGGAATTCGTTCCAACTTAGTTTTTCACCTTTATCAAACTTTTCTTTTGCTTGAGCACCAAGTTTTGATTTTAGAACTTGTTCCTCCTGTAATTTCTGACTTCTTTGAGCATCTGCAATTTCTCTCTCTTTATTACGAATAGCCAACTCACTTTGACGTGCAACTATTGCTTTTTCTCTTAATTCTTTGTTCTGCTCTCTAACTGCATTACGTATACCCAGCATTTGACCTGTTAAAACTGCTATTTCAACGCGTAAGTTTCTATTTTTTTCTTTATTCTCAATAAAACTTTTGTGTAATGCATCTGCTTCTTCTTTTGTTTTTTTTACTTCAGCAATTTTAACAACCATATTCTCATGAAGTTCTTGGCTTTTTTTTGCAAACTCTGATAACTCTTTATGAAATGTGTCTGCTTGTGCATCTAACGTTTTTCTTTCATGTAGTTGCTCAGCGATTTTCTTATTTTCTTTCTCAATTTTTTTATAGCCACTCAACTGAGTTTCAAGAAGCTTTATTTCACCAATTAACCTTTTTTCTTCTTGCAAGTCTAATGTTTCAGTTTGGATCTTCCAATCTATTTTATCTATTTCTTTTTGAATGTCTTTTTGTCTAATGTGTGGTACTTTCTTTTTAAGCTCAGTCTTTTTATCATTAATCGCCTGAATTTCATCTAAAATCGGTTTTATCTGAACTCTTACCATGTCTCTTTGTTGTTTGAGCGTGTGTACTTTTTTATTAATAGCGTCCCGCTGTTTTTTTATTTCACGGATTTCAGAATCTATTTTTGCAGTTTGACCATTCAATTGGTCTCTTCGCTCAGCCATTTTTTTTGCTTCTATGTTTGCTTTGTTCATTTGATCTTTTAAAACTGCAATCTGCGAACGTATTTCATCGATTTGATTAGTTTTATCTTGTGCTGACACAGTTATCCTCTGCTATATTGACTTTAATTGTGTACTCTACTGGTTTATATTATTTTAACTTACTCTTTGTAGATTACCAACATTTCATTAATGCTTTCGAGTATTATAAGTTTTAAATATGTGCAAGCGTATTTATTGGACGCGATTTAACATGGACTTTTGCTATGATGATTTGCTAAAAAGAGCTGGAGAACAAATGCCAGAGATCTCCATAAAAAAAGAAAGACTTGAGTTGCCAAGATTATTTATAACTACAGTTGGCATGCGTACAATAATCTCAAATTTTGGTGAAATATCAAATATTTTGGACCGTGATCCACAGCATATACTCAAATTTCTGACACATGAAATGGCAACTGCTGCAACTTTTCACGATGCACGTGCTATCTTTCAAGGTAAATTTCAACGTGACAGTTTTGAACGTTTATTACAAAGGTACATGGATGCTTTTGTAATTTGTCCGGTATGCAAGCGCCCAGACACAAAACTTGTAAAAGAAAAAAGACTTATTACTTTAGTGTGTAATGCGTGTGGTGCAAAATCCGCAATCAAACAAATATAGTGAATTTCAGTGGAAGTTTACGTTAAATTAACACAGAGAGAGGGAAATGTTGTTTTAGCTATTTGTGATGTTGAACTTCTTGGAAAAACCCTAAAAGAAGGTAGAATCACCTTTAAAATTAAGGAAGAATTCTATAACGGCGGAAAAACAGGTATTGATGAAGCAATAAACATGGTTGAAAATGCTACAATTGTTAATTTAGTTGGTGAATGTTGTGTTAAAAAAGCAGTGCAAAAAGGGTATGTCCATCCAAATGCTGTTTTAACCATAGACGGTATTCCACATGCGCAAATTATGAAACTTTAACATATTTTATTATTTTTTTAAACATATTTTTTATTATATATAATATTGTTGGCGTGAATATGGAGCATGTTGCTATTAGATAGTTTATTGGGAAAACAAAATAACTTTCGAAAAGGTTGCTACCTGGTGAGAAAGACATATAAATTTTGAGTTGATATCCAAAAAATTGAAAAAACGACCACGCTGTAACAAATAACATTGCACCTACAAATCTTGATAGATACAATGTTTTAGTAGATAACTGCTGTTTTTTATAATGTGTTGTAAAAATTTCGCCTGCTATAGCACCTGTTGCACCTGGAAAAAACATATTTACCAAAATTTTCTCTGAAAGATTACCAGGTATAAAATGGTCTACCCAGTATCCTGGCCAGTTGAGAAATGGTATGATTATACTACCTGTTGCATAACGTATTACAACAGGCACTAAATAGATAATTACACCAACAATTGTCCAACTCCAAAAACGTTTGCTGCTAATTGTAGATGTAAATGCAAATCTGAAATTCATACAATTTATCGTGTAACTACAATTAAAAAAAGGTTTTTAAAATAATTATCCATCTAATTTTTGTCATCGAACAGCTGCTTAATAAAAAAATTTAGTTAACAATAAATGCGATGATAGTGTATTTTATGTTGGCCTGTTGAAGTGTTATGAAAATAGTCTTATCTGGTCGTGCTATAAGTTTAATTCTTGTTATTGTGTTACTTGCTACTACGCTTAACACCATTTTAGTGATTAGTGTTTATAATAAAGTTAATGATGTTGGTCAAACAGATAGTTCGGGTTTTGAGTATGTAGTAACACAATCGGGCTCAACAATACAAGTTCGGAATACTTTAACTAAAGAGATAACCAGCGGGTTTGCATCTGCAGCTATAGCTATAAATTATGCACTATCTCAAGGTAACACTATTTATTTAAAAGGCACTTTTGATTTGACAGCTGATATAGTGATTTTTAATACGTGGAATGCAAAACTTGTTGGTGATAATGCAATAATTAATGCTAATGGATATTCTATAATTGTACGTGGGGGTGATTATACTAAATCAAAATATAATTTGATATCAGGTTTAACTTTGAATAATGGTACTTTACGTGTTGGGAACACTTTTGGAGTGACCGTATCTAACATGATATTTCAAGACTGTATTGTAGGTCTTGAGTTTGCTAATGATAATACGTGGACAGAGTTTTCAAAAATTGATAATTGCCACTTTATAAACTGCACTGAGGGTATTGCATTTCGCACGCCAAAAGATTTTGCAACAGGTTCTTATGAGAGCACCGAGATTAATCGTTGTTTTTTTAATCAACATGATAATTCTATAGCAATAAACGTTGAAACTAAAGCTGAGCTTTCTTGTAGTCAATTGCAAAATGTTCGCATTTGGATTGGCGAATATGGAGATACAAACCAAACAGGGCTTCGTTTGGCAGGAACTATGTCACAAACTTCACTTAGTGTTGTTTTTGAATCATTTAGTGATACACCTGACAGATTCTTTGGCATTGATATTACACAAACAGCTATTACAACACCAATACTTGACGCTGATGTAAGTTTTCTAGGATATTGGACTGCGAAAATCAATAATCCATATGATAGATGGTCATATGCCCCTGGTATCGCTTTTAGTCAAAAAAACATTTCAGTGCCCATAGGATTAAACGGAAAATATGGTAGTCAACTTACTATAAGTCAAGCACCACTAAAAATTACTAGTTTTAAACCAAAAATCGAAGTAAATGGTAACTTTAAACAAGGTGAAACAATAACTGTGCGTGTCAAACTAGAATATATAGATAATTCGTACTCAAACGAGATTGTAAAAGTATTCACTGGTAACTCAATTATATGGTTTTCAGACGATGAGTTATTAGAAATGTCACCCTCTCAAAATATAGTCTGGTCTGTAATAGTTGATGCTGTCAGTAGTTCAGACAGCACTAATGTCACAGTAAAAATTAGTGGTTATGGTATTGCAGGATAAAAATTACATCATAAACATTATTTTTCTATTTATTCAGATTTAAAGCTTATGTGAAAATGCTCTAGGTATTAATTTATTAGATAAATATTATAGCAATATACATAGAGTTTTACCCTGTATTTGTGTGTGTTTAGTTCTTAGTGAAAAAAATTTTTCTTTACTCGTTTTAAGTTTAAATTAAAATTTTTATGTTATTTTCCATTCAACAAACATGACAACCCACATATGTTAAGGCATGTATGTTCACACGAGCTAAACACATACATATGTTTAACAAAAAGTAATCAGTTAGTGTTGGCGTTAAGAGATTTTCACCCATTTCTCAACAGCATATTTGTTCCTAAATGGCAACAAAACCTGATCTACTATTACTTTCCTATTAACTCACAACAAATAAAACATAGTAAAACTTTTAGACACTTGCTATATATTTTAGAAATATTAGAACTCCACACTTTTTCTAAAATTTTTACAGACTATTTTATTACACTTATTTAGCAACATTTCTAACAATATTGCATGTTTCTGTCAATTTTTACTATATCTCTTTTAAATTTGCTATTTTCAATGAACATGCTTTTAAGTAACGTTTTTACATTCATTCTGAATTATTAGAGGTTATAATTTGGGAAAGAAAAAAGTCTTAAATGAAGGCGAAATCAGCGAATTAGTTTATCCTGGACAGGGTGAAGTTTTAGGGGTGGTTACAAAGTTACTTGGATTCGATCGAATTCAAGTTAAATGTCAAGATGGTGCAGACAGACTATGTCGAATCTGTGGCAAAATGAAACGACGCGTTTGGATTCGTGAAAACGATATTGTTATTGTTGCACCATGGGATTTCCAAAACGATACGCGAGGCGATGTCGTCTGGAGATATACACACGCCCAAGCAGATAACTTAAGACGCAAAGGTTTGTTAACAATATAGTCACCATTTATCCCAACATGAACATTTGCATCTTTAACTGACTCACACTTCGTCAAAATTTAATTTTTAACACAATTTTAGTTTAACAACAGTTATTCAGTCAATACTATCAACCTAACGATTATCACAACACTAAACACCTACAAAACAACAATAACACCAAAACATAACAAACATTTAACGCAAATACCAAAAAAACAATATCACCACCAAAAACAAACACTAACCATTAAAACACACTTAAAAACGTCCCAACCACCGTTTTCCAATCAGCAATAAATTTTGGGTTGACAGCATTGACTGTTCAGTCGTGTGAAGATTTTTGAAATAGAGACGTTATTGTCCATTTGTTTTTCGAGGAGGTCTAATATACACCAAAAAATTATAGTATACAGAAGTTTAGCCATTATCATCTTAAAGGCACATATTTTTTCAAGTGTTTTTAAATACCCTTCATTACTTACATAGGTTGATATGACTCATAAAGCACATGAACGACTTGAACATAACGAAAAACGTTTAGAACGCAGAGATAAAATGCTAAATCATGATAGAGCCAATGAACGAGCTACCGTAGAGGAAGTATTCGACCAAGCAACACGTCTCATCGTTTTTGACCTGCTAAAAACGGGTGTACTCTACGAAGTTAACGGTGTAGTCAGCAGTGGTAAAGAAGCTCGTGTCTACTGGGGCATAAACAAAGAAAACAAAGACTTAGCAGTAAAAATTTATTTAACGTCATCAGCAGAATTCAAAAAAGGCATCTATAAATACATCATAGGTGATCCAAGATTTAAAAACATCAAAAAAGATACTAAATCGCTATTTGCAATCTGGGCGCAAAAAGAATTCCGCAACTTAGAAGAAGCATATCAAGCCAAAGTAAATGTTCCCAAAGCAATTATAGTAAAAAGTAATGTTCTGGTTATGGACTTTATCGGCAAAAACGGTGTCAGTGCGCCATCACTAAAAGAAGCCTCACCTGAAAACCCTGAACGTATTTACAAAATGTTGATTATGAACATCAAGTATCTCTATCAAAAAGCTAAACTGGTACACGGTGATCTAAGTGAATACAACATTTTGATGTGGAAAAACAAACCCATAATTATTGATATGGCTCAATCTGTCTCAATTGAACATCCCATGGCAAATTTCATGTTAACAAGGGATTTAAATAACTTAAATAGGTTCTTTAGTAAGTTAAACGTAAATATTACTCCAATAGAAGAATTACACAAACAGGTCGTTGGAAAAAATAATGTCAAACATTGATTCTTTCATTCGAATACCAAAAGAACGTATAGGTATACTTGTAGGTTCTGAAGGAAAAACAAAAATTTATATCGAAAACCGTTTAAAAGTGAAACTCACAATAGACAGCGAAGATGGCGGTATCACAATTACTTTAACATCTGAACAGAAAGACCCATCAATGTTGCTTCGTGCAAAAGATGTTGTTACTGCAATCGGAAGAGGTTTCGCACCTGAAACAACATATAGGCTAATAAATAATGAAGATGATGTGTTTGATGTGGTGGATTTGCGTCTCGTTTTTGGACGCTCAGATTCTGACATCAAACGTGTAAAAAGCAGAATTATCGGTTCAGAAGGTAAAACACGGCGTCTTATTGAAGAACTAACTGAAGCTGACATTACAATATATGGTCATACTGTAGGCATTATAGGTAACTATCAAGAAGCTGATGCAGCTCGAAATGCTGTACAAATGATTATAGATGGTTGTGAACACAAAACTGTTTACAAATACCTACAACGTAAACGTACAGAGCTAAAAAAAGAAAAACTCCAACTCTGGGAAACGCCACAAAAAGATCTATAACACTCTGTTTGAATTGTTCAAATTGTATGCCCCTATTTTTTAATTCAGCTACTGTTGTTACTGGTAATACTGAAGATAATTGAGAATCATTAGTTTGGCTCATTGTGTTGTTTCCATTTGTCATCAAGTTAATTAAAACAACAATTTAGATTGAGTGATTAAACTACCTCAAAACTACTATATTTGATGTTTTTTGACCTTTGTCCTGCGATTCTTCCAATAATTCTAACAGTTTTTCCGTCAGCATGTGCTTCAGTTGCTACTTGATAATCTTCTTTTTTCAGTACAACTGTTGCGGTTCTTGCCCTTTGTGTATCTGGATTCAGATAGACAAGTGATATTTCGCCTTCTTTACGCTTTTCAACATCAGGCAAAGCTTGTAACTTGCTGATTCTACCCAGAAATTCCTGCTCATTAACAGCACGATTATGCTTTATTGTATTGACAATTGCCTCTATCGGTTTGTAGTACGCATCTGTAATCGAAACAGTCTCAATGTTTGCCTTGTTAACCTGAACCGTTGGTGCCCACTTTACCGAAATATTAACTTCGGTTTTTTCCTTGTATATACCAATTGAATTTAATGCTTCTAAAAAATTGGCACTAATGAGTGGGGGTTCATTGTTTTGTGGTTTCATCAATTCGCTTAACGAATCATTTTTGATGCTGTCTTTCACTTGCTGGATGGAGTTCATTATTTTATTTGTTATTTGTCGTGTAATAGAATTAATTTTATCGGCTTCTTCTCCGAAGAGGTTTAGTTGAACAGTTTTGTTACCTTCGATTTTTACAAATGGCAGGACAATGGACACAATATAATTACCAACCTCTGTTTGCCCAAAGCGACAGTTTTTGATAACCTCCCTACTACTCAAACTAGGCACGCCTGTATGATACTCACTAGGCTTTTCTAAATCCATTGCGGCATAGGTTACAAGTTTTTTTGCATTTTCAAATAAAATAATGGCATCTTCGAACATTATTGTTCCTGATTTGATAGAGTCCGCTTTAACATGAAACCGAATTATGTCTGACAAAGGATTCAATAGTTCCAATAAAACGTGTTCTACACTTTTTTCTTTCTTTGTGGATAAGGCTATTTGCTCTACTGCCTTATACATTGATCGGTTATAGTCTATCAAACTACGACTTGTAGGAATATTGGCTTGATACAACTCGCCGTCAACGATAAGCTGGAATACTTTTACATTAGACCGTTTTCTTTCGAGTTCCTTCCAACCCAAATCTTTTAGATATTTAGCTATGTCAACATGGTTAATCTCACCAGCCATTTCATGAAAGTTAGCTGTGTAAATCATAGCTCATCATTCTCCGCAACATTCTGCAACAGTTGAAGTGCTACGTCAGGTGTAAAAATATTTGCTTTAGGTATTCGAATAGTCACGGAAGTTTCATTATCAGAGTCTTGACATTTTGTTAAATCGCACCAATACATACAGTTACGTAAAATTAATTCATCAATACAACTCCTTATTCATATTATGATTTCTAATGAGGTCTAATGATTAACGTTTTAAGTATCACTAATTAAATTAACGACATAAAGTTAGATGAGTTTTGATAACGTTTTAAGAACTGTTTAGTAAATGGAACAAAAAGATGGTGGGCTCGTGCCATTTTACGCCTTAAATTTAAATGTTAAGGGTTAATGGTGTTTCGCACTCAAGATCTATATCATCCTACTGTCTACGGGGCCAGAATCGTCATTGCCCACCAAAATTGGAAACATCATTTTAAATCATTAAACCTTTAGGTCAAATAATAATAAAATTATAAGTAAAAACTGGAAGTGCCTGAAAATGGGCGTGCTCTTTCCTTTGTAAGCAAGCAATTTTTGTTTTATGCTAAACGACGTTACTACTCAGCAGGTATAGGTGTTTTAGTGAATAGAGATTTTACAGCAGGCAACAACAACTCATTACGCTTAGAAACCGTAGAAAGAAAACTACGAAC
>JGI24702J35022_10000878_pt1 | contig 18635 bp, 15 predicted proteins | sample TergutTh196P4_FD_35022 | JGI IMG/M metagenome (IMG submission 35022)
TGCCCAGCATCGTCCCAAAGTACACTCCAAGTGCGCCCGGAGAAACAAACACCCCGAGAGCTCCGAGTTTTTCCCCGCTGATATTCAGGACATCGATCCCTCCGCCCAAGTGGAACATGGCGTTACCGATTCCAACAACTAAAACGGCTGAAACCGGGATAAATATAAGACCGTATGCCAGCCCGACAAGGATACAACCAATTATCGCAAATAGGTAGTTTCGGTTCCATCTATCCGCAATGATTCCCAATGGCATCTGCATGGCAAATGCGCAAAAATTGTAGAGCAAAACGCAAAGGTATCCGTGTTGTGTTCCAACAATGCTGCGATACATCAAAAACGCGCAGGAAAAATCCACCAGTAAGTGGGTGGCAGAATATAAGGATATCATTTGCCAATGATTATGTGGCTTTTTTGGCATTATCATTCCCCTCTGTATATTCTCCCACTGAAGCTTAAACTACCGCAAACCGATAAAAATGTCCGAATCCTATCACAAATCCTATCACGACTTGCTGACAAGTTCAATGATATCTGGTAGAATTGACAAAACAATAATTTCTGATGTTACAAAGAAAAGGAGATGCGCCAATGGGAGACCTGGATTCTGCTTACAGTTGGCTTCCGGAGCCGGAAACAATTACAGACGTAATATCGGAGGAGGACTGCGATATTGTCATACTCGGCGCTGGCATCGCCGGATGCACTGCGGCGGAAGCAGCGTCAGCCGAGGGGGCGTCTGTCATCTGCTGTGAAAAATCCTCCGAATTCACGGGCCTGGGGATGGATATCGGCGCGGTAGGAACAAAAGTCCAGAAAGAAAACGGCATCAATATCGACAAAGCCCTGGCAGCCCGGCTGATATACGAATGGGGGCAGTACCAGGCCAACTACCTCCTTATAAGGACATACATCGAAAAGAGCGGCGAGATCCTGGACCGTTACATCGACATGGCAAGGGAAATGGGAATGACAGTCACCATGAACGATAAGATGACAGCCCGAGCCGACTGGGATAAACTCGACGACAGGTACAAGCAATTCCAAAGCGCCCACATTTTTGACATCACCGACAGATGCCCGATGAAAAAACGGGCTCCGATGTCAAACGCGGGATATTTCGTCGAGATGGTCTATGAGCGGGCTAAAGCGCAGGGTGCGGTATTCCTTTTCGATACTTGCGCGAAAAAGCTTATCATGGAAAACGGAAACGCAGTGGGGGTTTATGTAAGCGACCGGAAGGGGTACAGAAGAATAAACGCGAAAAAAGGCATCATATTGGCTACGGGAGGGATTACCGACAATAAAGCTATGATGAAAAACTGGTGTCCCGCCGCTTTGCGTTCAGATGCCATCAGGACTTCTCCCGCCGGGGGCAACATGGGCGACGGAATCCTCATGGGTATCTGGGCTGGCGCTGCGGTAACGCGATGTTATCCCGCCCCGATCATCCATCCGGTGAGCACTTCAGTGCTGAATCCCGGGATGAATACAAGCTGGCTGACAGTCAACAGGGACGGCATGCGGTTTTCGTCGGAAATGGCGTGGGAGCCGATTGTCACAAATGCGCGCCTTAACGCTCCCGGGAATGTCGCCTACGCGATTTGGGACAGCAATTACAGGGAACACCTCATAAAACAGGAACCGCGCAAAGCTAAGAAAATCCTACCGGAACTGGAAGAAGGCTATAAAAAAGCCGTCGAATCGGGCGAATATATAAAAGCGGATACGCTTAGCGATCTGGCGGGCAAGATTGGGGTGCCTCCGGATGAGCTGCGCCAGACCGTCGATAGGTACAACCGCTGGTGTCAACTTGGCCGTGACGAGGATTTCGGCGTGCCGCCAAGATTCCTCAGCCCGGTCCTGGACGGTCCGTTTTATGCGTGCAGGATATCCGCACATCTGCTGAACCTGCCGCACGGGCTGCATGTAGACTGCAACTCCCAGGTCCTTACCGATGACGACACACCGATAGGCGGGCTTTTCGCCGTCGGGAACGTGCAGGGGGACTTTTTCTCGAATTCGTATCCGGTCACCTTGCCCGGCATTGGCCACGGGCGGGGCATCACATTTGGTTATCTTGTCGGGCGGGAGCTGGCCAATGAGTGAAACATTAAACAAAGAAAAGTCGCCGACAATAATAAGGGATCTGACATCGGGCCCGGTCTCGAAGACACTGGTTGTATTTGCGTTTCCCATGCTCCTCGCTCATCTCCTGCAGAGCGTATACAACATGGTCGATATGGTCGTAATAGGCCAGTTCGTAGGCAGCGTCGGGCTTTCGGCAGTGTCCATAGGTTCTGATATCATCAGTATGCCGACCTGGATCGCCATGGGATTCTGCAATGCCGGACAAGTGCTCGTGTCGCAGTATGTCGGCGCCGGCGACAAAAAGTCTGTTGAGCGAGCGATCGGCACGATATTCACCGTCTTGCTGCTTATGGCGCTTGCTATCACCGCAGTTTGCACAATATGGGCCAATAATCTGCTGGATGTAATGAATACTCCTCCGGAAGCTTTCGCCATGGCGAGGAGCTATAGCCTGACTTGTTACGCGGGCTTGTTTTTCACATACGGGTACCTTTTGGTGAGCGCTATTCTCAGAGGAATGGGAGATTCCCGCCATCCGCTTGTTTTTATTGCTATTGCCGCGATCACGAATGTTGTGCTTGATTTGGTCTTTGTCGCTCTCTTTGGATGGGGGACTTTCGGAGCGGCCCTAGCCACAGTGATTGGCCAGGCTATCAGTTTCATCGTTTCGATCGCATTTTTGTTCAGACACAGAGAATCGTTTGGTTTTGATTTCAGCCCCGGAAGCTTCAAAGTTGATAAACCGATACTCAGCAAATTATTGAGACTTGGCGTCCCCATGAGTCTGCAAACTGCGGCTGTCACTTTTTCGATGCTTTTTGTCAATTCGTATATAAATGCTTATGGCGTCATCGCTTCTGCGGTGACAGGCATCGGCTCAAAGCTCTCCCTCGTGATATCTGTGATAGCCTCCTCTTTCTCGACCGCCGGCGCCGCTATGATCGGACAGTGCCTTGGCGCCGGGAAAAGGGAGCGCGTGCAACGCACAATGGGCTTCTCGATGCTTGTGAATGTGGCTTATGCTACCTTGATATCCGCGCTTACCGTTTTGATTCCGCGCCAAATATTCGGGTTGTTCAATACTGACCCGGATGTGCTTGATATGGCCATGACATTTATTCCATGCGTGGTTTTGAATTATTATGGCTATGCGCTGCGTTCGCCTTTCTTTTCTTTGGTGAATGGCATTGGCCATTCAAGGCTTAGCCTGAGCATCGCGCTGCTCGACGGCGTTGTTGGAAGAATCGCTTTGTCAATCTTTCTTGGAATCACCATCAGCATGGGGATAAAGGGCTTTTGGTATGGCAACGCTTTTGCAGGCTATATTCCGCTTCTGATAATCGGGCCATACTATCTGTCCGGCAAATGGAAATCATTCAAGCTCCTGATATCGAGATGACATAAATAACCAAGGGGAGATTGACGTTAAGCAACTGATGAGGTATTATCATGTCTGAAAGGGCAACAGTATGAAAAGCGAGACAATACTGTCAGGCTAACCAGAGACATTCACGTCAAGGACGGAGGAAACCAGCGATGGAGTATGACCGCGCCGGGCTTCAGTTTGATTATTACGCTTTTATCAGCTACAGCCGCAAAGACGAGAAATGGGCAAAATGGCTGCAAAAGAGGATGGAGCAGTACCGTCTGCCGACCATCCTTCGCAAGGAAGAAAACACCCTGCCGAAAAGGATAAACCCGGTATTCAGGGACAAGACCGACCTGACGACAGGGCAGCTACAGACTGCGCTGAACAAGGAGCTTGATTCATCCAAGAAGCTCATTGTGATTTGCTCCACGTCTTCTGCGAATTCCGAATGGGTCAACAAGGAAGCGCAGCGGTTTATCGACGCCGGGCGTATAGCTGACATTATCCCTCTTATTGTGGACGGGGTGCCGGGAGGCGGCGAGAATGAATGCTTCCCGGAGTCTCTGCGTTTGGCGGAGGATGATCAGCTTCTTGGCGTTTCCATCGCGGAACTGGGGAAAGGCGACGCGTTTCTGCGGCTCGTCGCGGGGCTCCTTGATATCAGGTTCGACCAGCTCAAACGCCGCCATCAGCAACGCCAGAAAAAACAAAGGCTGATCACTGCGGCGGCGATACTCCTTTTTCTGCTGATATCGGGCTTTGCCGGATACAAACTCTGGGATTATTATGTGCCGCATGAAAGCTATTTCGCGGACTATGTGCTGCGGTGGGGCATCCCCGAGGGGATCGGGGCGTTGACGGAACAGGAGATTGCGGAGAAAGAAACGCACTATGTAGTCACAAGGGAAAGGGGACAAATACGCAAGCTAGTCTACGCAAATTCAGTCGGAACGCCTGTTGAGTATCTTGAGGATGAATTCGTTGACCGCCCTATGATTTCTCTGTATTATTACCGCGACGACGGGCGCATTGAATACGTGGAGTATACCGACAACAACGGCAAGGTGCTGTTCACCCAGGTATACACTGCGGACCTGAAAGCTGTGGACTTCCAGATAAGCGGGGCGGACAGTTCGCTTCAAACACTGTCCGCGTCCACTACAAGCTCGGCTACGGGCATGTTCGGACTAGACCTTGGGGGCGCGTTTTCATCCGAAAAGAGCGATATCGCAAGGTACGCTCTTGAGTACAATGAAAACGGGTATATAACGAAAAGGGTCTATATGAGAGACCGCCGCAGCGCGATACTCGACGCGGACGGGATTGGCGGCGTTGAATACACATTGGACGGGCTCGGCAGACCGATTGAGGTACGCTACCTCGGGCTCGGCGGGGACGGCTACTCGGCGACAAAGAAAAACATCGCGGGGAAGCGATATACATATGACGACGCCGGAAACCTCACGAGGATCGAGAATTTTAACCCTCAGGGTGAGCCTTGTTTAAACGCCGACGGTTGGGCGATAAACGAGTTCACTTTTAATGAAAAGGGAAACAATATCAGGAAAACTTTCCTTGACGGCGCCGGAAACATGATCGTTACAAACAATAACTACGCGTATTCATTGCTGGAATACGATGAACGCGGCAATTACATCGGCATAGAATTCTTTGACGCGGACGGAGTTCGGGTGCGGCACAGCATTGGCGCGGCCATTATGAAAAAAGGATACGACGAACTCGGCAGGATAATATCACAGGCTTACCTCGACGAAGATGGCGAGCCTGTCCTGAATTCGTCCGGCATCGCGCTGGAGCTTTTTGAATATGACGAACGCGGAAACTACGCCCGAGGGAGGTTTTTTGGAACAGATAATGAGCCGATATTAACCGGTGAAGGCTACGCATCTGTGGAAATGGAATACGATGAGAGCGGCAACAGGACAAGAGAGGCGTTTTTTGGAATAGACGGCGAGCCTGTGCTGAATAACGAAAATATTGCTGCCTATGAAGCTGAATATGACGAAAAAAACAATCATACCCGCATGTCGTTCTATGGAACGGACGGCGGGCTGACCTTGAATAATAACGGGTACGCTGTGCGCGTCAACGAGTATGACGACAGGGGCAACCAAATCAGATTGTCGTTTTTCGGTACGGACGGGAAACCGATACTATGTGTCGAAGGGTATGCCTCAGTGCTTTACGATTACAACGACGGGGGCGTCATCACCGGCCATCATTATTACGGCGTCGACGGCAAGCCTACGCTTAACAACGCGGGTTACGCGTCCATTAAGGCGGAATCTGACGAGCGCGGTAACCCTGTCAAGATAGAGCTGTTCGGGGTGGACGGATTGCCGGTGATTGGAGCCGACGGCTATGCGGCGCTCGAAGGTGAATATGATGAGCGGGGCAGGCAGGAAAAACTGACATTTATCGGAATAGGCGGCGAGCCGGTACAAAGCGCTGAGGGATTCGCATCGTGCAGATTCGTGTTTGACGAGCGCGATGAAGTCATTGATGTAATACTATATGACGCGAAAGGTAACGTTCTGACAAAGCAGATAATCTATATCGGGGAGGTACACGAAGGAAGCGAGGTCGCGGAATTGGGCGTAGAAGCCGGAGACGTCTTGGTCCAATACGGCGGCTGGGTGTTTTTTGAACAGGATCCCGAAGATTTTTTGAGCGCATATTACGCGTTTATTACGGAGGCAATCGCGACATGGGAAGAGCCGAAAGAGGTTGCTGCCTACCGCCCCTCTTCACGGGAAATTGTCGGGTTTGAATTCGGCGCCGCATGCGATTTCGATTTCGAAAACATGTGGATAAACGACGCGGACTACCTCCTTATGCTTGAAGCTTACATAGGCTATATGGCCTAGATTCCTGTACGTTAACTACACACTTACGGCTTTGCAGATTTTTGCGAAGCCGTATTCATTGCGCCAATGATGCAGTCCACATACAAACCTATTGTCGTTGAGTTTCCTCCAATGTGCACCTTGTCGGAACCGAGCAAAGACGCTTGGGGCAGAATCACGCTGTACCAGTCGGCTATCGTGACGAAAGAGTGTTTGTCCGGAAGCGTATACATGTATTCCCTTGTCTGACTTGACCACCAGGTCGCCGACGCCCTGCCGTCATACGGAGCCACAAAAATCAATCTGTGGCCGGGGTCAATGTCAGCTATCAGCCGATTGATCATTTCCTTGGAAGAGTCGAACTCGCCGTTGTTGCCGAGCGCGACTACGACATATTCGCGCAGATTCCCTTCGTTTTGCAGCTTCATAATAATATTATAGCCCTCCGACATCTGGCGCGAACCGTCAGCATCGACGTAACAATTTTCGATAGTGTCGATCAGAGTCTTCCGCGCCCCCAGACAAACAGAGTCACCGATAATAGTCACTCCGCCTGAGATTACATCATCTCCGGGAGGCACGGCGGTCATTTCGGGTGTTGAAGGCGGCGGATTCGCCGGAGTGGCTGAAGGAGTCGGGGAAGCGGAGGGAGTTGGCGTATCGGAGGGAGTTGGCGTATCGGAAGGAGTTGGAGCGGATGAAGGAGTTGGAGCCTCCGGAGAGGTTTCAGGAGGAAGCGATGTCGGGGTTGCTCCCGTGCCGGATGGCGCCCCGGGCGTGGGCGAAGGAGCGGAACCCGGATTCGGTTCCTGGCTGCCGGCAGAATTGCCGAACGGCTGAGCACCCGGCGATTTTTCCTGAGACGCGTATGTACCTGCATCCCCGGACATGCTGATGACTGCCTGCGCTTTTTGCGCCAGCTCCATTATTCTGTCCGAATCCTGATACATATAACCTGTCAAAAGCTCTGCTTCAAGAGAGGTGATTTCCGGAGACCGGGCAATTGTCGCATATCCCGGGATAAGGGAAATCAGGACAATAACAATGACAGTTTTTTTGAAAGGCCGCAGCGCTTCCGCCCTTGCGCTTGTATTCCCTTTTCTGACGACCCTCAGCAGCGGCTCAATAATATAGAAAACCAGCGCAGAAAAAACTATCGACAACACCAGCGTGACCGCCACAGACATGAGATGGTTGTTTATCACGTTCGAGAAAACCGTGTACAGCGGCCAGTGGAACAAATAAATGCAGTATGATAGATCTGCAGTGGTAGCCAATATGCGGGGTTCGCGGCTTTTATCAGGAAGTGACTCGTGAAGGACTCGCGCACAGACAATCATTAGACCTGCCAACATTGAAGCAACGGGAAAACCGTACATATAGGCGGCCGGGTCGTTGAAATTGAGGGAACGCGAAAGTGAAAAGAGCAAAACAACAGCTAATACGATGAGACAAAAGGAGGCTATAGTGGCGGTTCTATTGAGATGGAGCCTTTTTTTCATTTTTTCCGATAAATTACTGCCGAAAGCCGTACCTAACAGCGCCCCCAGCATAAACGGGAAAAATCGTGAAACGGAGCTGAAATATGCGGGGTTGGGATTAAAAGGATCGGCATTAAAGAGCAACCTCATCGTCACATACGAGAGCACAACAGCCACGACTGAAAGCAGAGAGATTATCATTTTGCCGGCATATTCGAGTATGTCCCCAAAAGCGCCAAACAGCTTCTTTAGCACCAATATGACGCCGGTTGTTATGAACCCCCATACGATATAAAAGTGCATTTCAACGGCAAGCGCCCATGTGTGGACATACAGATGCGGGAGCATCATCGCCTCGTATGAGCCGCCTGTCTGGATTTCAAAATAATTTGTCGCAAACCCTAATACGGCAGCAAGCTGCCTTGAGATTCCCGCAGTGAAATCAGGGTGCAGCAAAAGGGCAAAAGGAAGGGTAAACAAGACAGAAATAAGAAGCGGCGGGAATATTCGCAAAAAACGGCGCTTGTAAAAAGCGAGCAGATTATGGGTGCCTTTTTTCCTGACTGACTCGATGATGATAGCAGTGGTCAAGTACCCTGACAGGGTGAAGAAAACATCCACCCCGAAAAAACCCGCAGGCAGAAAGTCCTTGAAGAAATGATATGTCAAAACAAAGATAAGCCCGATAACGCGAACAGCGCTGAGCCATCTGATTTTTTCACTTGCCTTTCTTGGTGCCGTACCTTGATTAGCCATTTATCACCAATTCTCCGTCATCCACACTAATGAGAAACCCGTCGTTTTCATCGTAAAAAGCGCCAGACACAGCTCTTCCGCTGCTGAAAGTGCCTTGGAAATACAGTCCCGGCGAATAAAAAAGCCCTTCGCCGTCAAAACGCCCGGATGAAAACCCGCCGTTGTAGCGACTGCCATCATCAAAGACGACTTGGCCAATGCCTCCATACTTCCCGCCCACTACTGTCCCGGAATATGCAAACCCGCTTTTTGTCTCATCGATGAATTTTTCTGTATTATCGCCAATGATCCCCAATGAAAACAGGGCAAGCGCAACTATGCAAATAGCTGTGACCGACCATAAAAGCTTTAAAAAGAATGATTTCATATTTGGCAGTCCTTTGCGGTGTGTGGTATCATGTATTACTGTAATAATTATACACCAAAGCCCGGTATCACGTCTATGTTGCATAAGAAAAAAATTATTGAGCGTAACCTCTTCAGAAAGTGAGAGTAATAATGATTTACGCATTCATATTTCTGGCAAAACTAATGGAAGTGTCTGTGTCCACCATTCGGGTGGTTTTGATCGGCAGAGGGTACAGATTATACGCAAGCTTACTGGCTGCAGTAGAAATTACAATATGGATAATTGTGACAAGCACCGTGTTGCTGGGCATTACCGAGGATCCTCTAAGAGCCGTTGCTTTCGGCCTGGCATTTGTGGTCGGGATATATCTGGGCATCCTGCTTGAAGACAAACTGGCGCTCGGGCTGGCTCAAATTGAGGTGATCGCGGAATACGACACAGCAAAAGGGATAACAATGAAGCTCAGAGAGCGCGGATACGGTGTAACGACATATGATTGCGAAGGCATGGATGGCAAAAAACTGACAGTCGAAATAAAAGTGCGCAGAAAAGACGTGCCTTCTACAATAGGATTGTTCAAGGAGTACAGTGATTTGTTTGTCACCGTGACCGATATCAGAAAGCTTTCTATTGGTAGTATTGCAAAACACATAATAAAATAGTGCCGCTTTGCCGGATATTTGAAAACAACTCCATTCGTCATTGAGAGGGCAATCGCTTACGAAAAAGACCCAAAACATAGTTGTTGACAGCCCGGAGGTCGCTGTATATAATAAACGCATCGGGTTTCCGCGATCAATACGGAACAATCACGTCGGCATACGGAGGCTTAGCTCAGCTGGTTAGAGCGCTCGCCTCACACGCGAGAGGTCTGCGGTTCAAGTCCGCAAGTCTCCACCAACCCCACGAAGCAGGCTTCGTGGGGACCCCTTTATAATGCCGGGATTGCTCTGCAAAAATGCTAATACCTCAATTATATTACCTGGGCTTGAGGCGGAGCCAGCAGCCTTTTTGCCGTAAAACTCGTCGTCCAGCTTCTGTGAAATCCGTCGTCGCCCAAATCCTCTTCCTTGCTCGATACAAAACAGTGCCTTTCCTCAACATATATGCTGAATCCGCCATACCGCCATCGGATGGTTTTCGATGCGTTTTATGATCTCATCGTCCTCAAACAGCAGTTTCGGCTCATACCTGCCTATGGTGAAGTGTTCCAAAAAAGCAGATTCTTTCTCTGTAATCGCCATGCGCTCATCCAAGAATGCAGTTACGCGATCACGCGCCACTTGTAGGTCAAACCGTTCCGTGCTGCGTATCATCATGGCTAGGTCGGTCCTGATATTCTTCGCTGTTATAGTGTCCAGTTTGTTAAAACTCAACCCCTGCCCCGCATCACCAGCTATAGCATGATAAAATACAGCGCACTTGCGGAGCAGATCCAACTCAGGTTCATTAAAAAGGTTGAAAAATATCATATTGTTAATATCATATAAGTCGCGGGTTGCGGCGCGGTCAGATAAGGCCACAATCTTGCTTGCGAATACCTCGATGGGGGAGAGCGTCCGGACAGGAAAGTCAGCGAACGCCCCATCTGCCCGTGTCATTACCGAAAGCGGCATGAGAGGATGACTGCGCAGGAGGTAATTGATTTCTATTTTGAGGTTGTCGGGGCTTCCCGCTGCGTTTGCATAGGAATACACAAAGGAATCAAGCGCATGTGTATGCCTTGTTTTATCTTTCAGCATATACCCCTCGGCGGCCATGAAACGCTTTAGCTGTTCATTTATCCGCTCGCGTTTGGCGGACATTTCACCCCTCGGAAGGCTTTCGGTAAAGTCTAAATCCACATCAACCGATAAGCGCGGTAGGTTGAACATCGTAAGATTTATTGCGGTCCCGCCTTTTAGCGCAAGCGATTGGCTGAGTTCCGGCTCTGTGTTAATATGCTGCAGAATCTCGGTCAGCCTACTCATTTTCTCAAAAGTGTCCCGTACAAACCCGAATTCCCGCGCTTTCCTGCCCAACTCCAGCTTATCATAAGTCGGCATTGTGACTCACCCCTTTGCTCGTTATCTTATTCAAGTCCTCCGGGACAACCAATCGCCACTCGCTATTATATTTCCCTGCGCCTTTTGCTATAAGGTAGCGCGTGCTTTTACCTATATGCGCGGAGCATTCGTTGAAAAACGCTTCGCTCAGGTTAAACATATTCTGGAAATGCCGCAGGATGTACCCGGTTTTTTGGTACAGGACCTGCTTGTTGTATTCCGCTAGATAGGACAACAGCTTATCCTCACTAATAGATGGTATCAACTCTAGGCAGCGCAACAATTCCTCTAGACCCGCAGCCATTCCGATGTCATTTATTCCGTCCAATACAGTACGCTCCATATCAGTGACACGGATGCGGTCAGGCTGGGTGACAACCCCGTCAGGTATACGGGAAGCGATGTATTTATAGTTCAACCCGTCAAAGCTAAATGATGCAAACGGCGTTTCTGAGGATACCTCCACTTGGTAGGAAACCTGATTAGCGCAACCGTAGTATTCGAACGCCGCATGGTGGGAGACATATGCGCTCGGCGTGATTCTGCCCGCTATGCGGTGTTTATTGGCGACAGGCTGGCGATCCGCAAGGTTTATGGCGACATAGAGGTTGCGTTTGACCTGCATGACATACCCCTTTTTTTGGTAGCTTTTCAACAGTGTGCCTGTCGTGTTATAATTCCCGGTGAGGCCACAAACCTCGTCACGGGTGAAACAGCCCATTTCAAGCAGCCGCTCATAATACTTCATATCAAGTTCCTCCTATTCAGTCGATTGCTTTAATTATACTACGACGAGGTCTGAATAGCAACTATAATGTTATAATAATAAAGCAATAATATCATCTTGCTTTGATGATTTCCTTAGTTTTCGCCCTTTCCCTGCGCTCATAATCAATGCTGGCTGTCGAATACGCTGTGTCGCAGGCGTTTTTTGCCGTATTAGGCAGATAGTCGGTTCGCTGGCATTTCTGTTTGTGGGCTTCCTCTTTCTGCGCGTGATACGGGCTTGACAAAAACGCCCGGATCATAGCGTCGGGGTCTGCGCTGCACCAATAGGCCAGCTTGTTAATCAGCGCGATGTCGTCCGCGCTCTCGTTGCCGTTGCGACGGGTCTCAGCCCATAATGCCGCGAACACTTTGTCGCGCTCCAGCCCCATACGCAAAATGGAATGGATCACATCCTCGTTGAGCCGCCCTTCCTCCGCGAATTTCCGGAAAGATATCGTTTTCAGTTGACCAAAGAAGAGTACGAAAACTTGAGGTGCCAATTTGGAACCTCAAGCTAAAATATGTAGCGATAGAAATCCCACACCTCTCCGCAGTATTGTGTGATGTGTCTCAGGAGGGACATTTATTATCAAGGATACCAAGGAAGATAGGGGATGAAATAGTGAATTCAATGCAAAAATTAAAGCAACTGGAGTGGTAGAGTGTGTCGATGGAAACTCATATCGCAAACCCAAGAGTCGGGGCAGGACCCAAAACGTACTACGAAATTGTTGATTAAGCAGCAAACCCGACAGCTTGTGTGTCGCGATGTCGCGATATAATGCAGATTAAAGGCATCTATCAGAAGATCATTAGGTAATAAATTGTTTCACTTTGGGCGTGATTTTAGTTGATGGGTAGTTGACAAATCAAAGAATTTTTGACCGTAGTTTCTGACATACTATGATGCTGCAACAGTTTTGCTACTTTATTTTAGTTGATGGGTAGTTGATAACACCACAGTCACCGCTACAGTCGCCACCACAGTCACCCACCAAGATACCTAACCAGTTATAATCGATAACGAATTACTGAAACAGCAATCGAACGCTGCTAATCAAAAAGCTTTCTGGACATGCCGCACCGTTCCATGTACCCTCTATGGTTACACTGCTTTGCCTGAATATGCCCACAGATAGGACAGTGAAAAACAAAACTGTTCACTCTGGGGGTAAAACTTATATTGCACAAAGCTAGGATTTCTGCTGTTCATTTTCTATCATCTCTCTTGAAATGTTTAAGCTTCAAAAATAAAATATTGTTGAAAGCTGCAAGTATTTATGTTATTGTTATGCTATCAAAAACACGCAGAAGGTTTTGTGGCGATGAGTTTATTAAATGCGGTTAATAACAATACGATTGCTTATACGAAAACAGTATCAAAAGCTGATCGTAAGAGCCATGGTCAGTTTTTTACCCCTTTGAAAATTGCTGAATATATGGGAAGTCTGTCAACTATTCGTAAGGAAACACTGAACATATTGGATCCCGGAGCCGGTAGCGGAATACTTTCTGCTGCAATCATAGACGCCTTGAAAAAATGCTCTTTAATAAAACAGATAAACCTTGATCTCTATGAGAACAATGCGGATATAATTCCTTTGCTTCAAAGTAACCTTCTCAATATTCAACAGGAGTGCCAGAGATATAGCATTCAAGTAAATTTTAATGTAATTGAGGATAATTTTATAACCGCAAACCAGCTTTCTTGGACTGGTGATATCCCTGTAGAAAAATACGATATTGTCATTTCAAATCCTCCATATAAGAAATTGAATAAAAACGATATTGAATCATCTATCATGAGCGACATAGTTTATGGGCAGCCCAACTATTATTTTCTATTTATGGCAATGGGTTCTCGCTTGTTAAAAAATGATGGAGAGTTTATTTATATTGTTCCTCGTAGCTTTTCAAGCGGACTCTATTTTACCGCTTTTAGGAAATATTTCCTTAATGCAATGCGAATAACAGATTTGCATTTATTCACCTCCAGAGAGTCAATAGGTGGAAACAACGACAGCATATTGCAGGAAACAGTAATTATTCGAGCAACTAAGTCTCAAAAACGTATTGGTTCGATAAAAATAACGGAATCAGTGGGTGAAGACTGTTTCAATCCAACAAGCAAGTATTCGGCAAATTATGATGCTTGTGTAACGCAAGATGGCAATTCCTTTCTGTTCTTCCCGGTGTGTGAGGAAGATGCACGAGTTTTGGAATTTGTGAATCAATGGCCTTCCAATCTAACCATGCTTGGATTCAAAATGAAAACTGGAATCGTTGTTGACTTTCGTGAAACCGAGTGGTTGGTTGCAGAAAACGATGCAAACTCAATTCCTCTGCTATGGGCATATAACTTCAGTAAATATCGCATACAATTCCCGGTAAATGTATATGGCAAGCCACAGTATTTGCGGAATAGTCCGGAAACAAAACGTTTACAAATGAGCAAGGGGAATTATATCCTTTTGAAACGATTCACCTCAAAGGAAGAAAACAAAAGGATTCAATGTGCTTTATTATTCGAAAATGACTTTCAAATGTACGGAAATCTGAGTACAGAGAACCATCTGAATTACATAATGAAAACCAACGGGTCCATGAGTGAATACGAAATGTATGGTCTTTTTGTGATACTAAATTCTCACTATCTCGATCGTTACTTCCGAATACTGAATGGATCCACGCAGGTAAATGCAAATGAGATTAACTCAATTCCGTTTCCAGAGTATAGTGATATAATACAAATGGGAAGAATAGCTATTGCAGGCGTTGATTTGGATTCTCTTGACTGTGATGCTATCTTAAACGAGCAGTTTCCTGCTTCCCCAATCAGAAAAGCAATATAGGAGGCTCATTTTGTGGGTAAACTAGAAGAAGCCAAGGGCATTCTGTCAGCAATCGGAATGCCAAGAGCGCAAGCAAATGATAGAAGCGCTTATGTTTTACTTGCTCTTTCGAATCTAGCTGAGAGTTCCGCATGGAGTACCGCAGGTAAACCAGTTATGCGTATCGTTGATATGATGAATTATATGTCCGAAAACTACGGGAAGCATTATAAACCTAATACCCGTGAAACAATCCGCAAAGACACAATTCATCAATTCGTCGATGGTGCGGTTGCAGAGCGAAATACAGATAGTGCAGATCGACCTACAAACAGCCCCTATTATAGTTATTGTTTAACCGACGAGATGCTTTCTCTCATTAAAACGTATAGTACAAATCAATGGCAAAGTATGCTCAAGCGTTTTGTTGAGCATCAAGGATCACTGATGGAAAAATACAGTCAATTACGCGACATAGTCCGTGTTCCTGTTATGGTCAATGAGCAGGAGTTTAGTTTTAGCGCCGGAGATCATAATGCTTTGCAGAAAGCGATTATTGAAGAATTTGCTTCTCGATTTGCAAAGGGCTCAGAGGTTCTTTACATAGGCGACACTGAAAACAAAGATATAATAAAGAACCGAGAAGCGCTACAGGCTCTCGGTGTAACCATAACTGACCACGACAAACTTCCGGATGTTGTGCTATTTTCAAAAGCAAATAAATGGCTTTATTTCATTGAAGCGGTTACAAGCGTTGGGCCAATTTCTTATAAACGCAAGCAGGAGTTAACTGCTATGTCAGACAAATGTAAAGTCGGCAAAGTATTCGTAACAGCTTTTCCTGATACGGCTGTGTTTAAAAAGTTTGTAGACCAGTTAGCTTGGGAAACAGAAGTTTGGATAGCAGACAGCCCGGATCATATGATACACTTCAATGGCGATATGTTTATTGGACCGAGAAATGAATAATAATGCAGGAAATGAGTTTTCAATCGAGATTTTGGAGGATTTATTGTGGTCAAGAAAATATCTATTATTCGTTACCGAAAAATGAGCAAAATTACTTACATTTCTTGATTTGAAACAAGAAAAGGTGAAAGGAAAGTATTATTCTATGATTACAAAAAAGCAAATCAATATCATAAACTACCTTGTCATCTGCATCAACGAATTCGCAGAACGCTTCGATATGGAAGTTGGGGAAGCATACCGTTTTTTGGTAAAATACGGTGGAGTTGATTTTTTAATGCAGCACTACGAGGTTGAGCATACTCTGTGTCTTGACGATGCGATTGAGGATTTAGAATTGATATGCCGTCAAAACGGAGGTGTTCTGCGATGATTCTATATCATGGTTCCGACGTCAAAGTTAGGGAGGAAAATAATGTCTTGTGAACATAACACATCTATTAAATGTCCATGTACGTATTCCTGCGGAAAGCATAGCAAATGCTGCGAGTGTGTCGCATACCATTTGCGAAGCGAAGAATTTCCCGCCTGCTTTTTCTCAGAGAAAGCAGAAGCCTCCTATGACAGAAGCTTTTCCAAGCTGATGAAAGACAGGGGACGGTAATCACATAAAACAACGACAAAATGAGGTATGTTAATGAAAAAGCTAAACCTGAGCGCGGTAGCCGATGAGTTTGAATCTATCAGCTCCGAGATGAGTCTATTCTATAACACTGAAACAGGCGAATTCGATTTCTACAGCGACTTCATTATGACCTTGGAAGAATCCAGCGCAAAAGCAGAGGAATTCGAGGATGATGCTTGGATTGCGACGCCAAGTCAGCAGGAAATCGGCGAATATGACATGATGTCGGATTTTGTCGATTCTGTTACAGACCCACGAAAAAACGAGATTCTAAGTATCGCGCTTGATGGCAAAGGCGCGTTTCGACGATTTAAAGATACTCTGAGACGTGTAGGCTTGGAAGATGAATGGTATACGTTCAAGCGAAAGGCGTATGCGGAAGTCGCGAGAGTCTGGTGCGAAGAAAACGATATTGAGTATACAGATGACATCGGAGTCGGTGAAATGGAGTCGGCGCAAGCATCTGAGAATTACAACTCTGACAAATCGGGGTTCGTACTCGGCAAAACTGCGTCCGCCCGCACTGTCGTCAGCGAGAACAATACAGCTAATGCAGTCTGGAGCGGGGCTCTTGATGTGTTTGCCACACCCATGATGGTCGCGCTGATGGAGCAAGCCGCCTGCGAATGCCTTGCGGACGGGCTGGATCCGGGTCAGACTTCAGTCGGGACGGAAATAAGCGTGTCGCATACCGCAGCCAGTCCAATTGGAGCGGAAATTACAGCAACAGCAACGGTTGAAGCTGTGTTCGGGCGGAGAATTGAATTCATTGTCACCGCAAGCGACAACACAGGCGAAATAGGCAATGGTAAACATACCCGCGTTATTGTTGACGCGGAAAAGTTCATGAAAAAGGCGGCAGATTGTCTTAATAAATCAGTTGCCCCACGTTCCTAGGCAAAGGCTTTTAGCAATTTCAGCTTCGCAAATAATCTCTTCACCCTCAGGCTGATCCCTAAGTATATACCTCCCATTTGAGTAGACGAGCAAACCGTCATTGTCAAAAGTATAATTTAATACGCCTCGTTTGATTACCTCAACGCTTCCATCTGCGCCAACCGAAACCAGCTCCCAGCTTTTTGGCGCGATGCCGGGATACTTCTCACCCGCAAGCCTGTTTTCCTTGATTGTTTTTTCAACATTTATAAGGTTATCTTCGATAAAAATCTCCCGTTCGCTCTTTTCTCTGTCCTTTGCGGGGTTTGGACCACCCTTGCCTTTGATTAGGGACTCTCCCGAGTATCGTTGGGAAAAAAGGTTGGCCCACCCGAAAACTGCCCGGAGAAACCTAAAGGGAGCAAGTATGATATCCAGCAGGCTTTGGCCGCTACCGCCTGACGTTTGTTTCACCCGGCGGATACAATAGAGCTTGCCATCTGCCGCCTGCTGCGGATAGATATAATCATACTTTTCTTCAGACAAAACCTCGCAGAGCTCATTGAGACTTAGGTCGTACATGCAAAGGGCATAGCTGCTGTACTTTGCCCCGCCCCTGTTTCGGTCAATGTAGAATCCGGCGCTCGAAAAGTAAATGATATTATTGTCTTTATGCGAAAACGAAGGCGTGATGTCGACACAATCGCCCTCAGTGATCATACGATAATTCGCTTTTTCTTCACCGCAGAGCGCCAAATGCTTTTCAAAATACCCTTCGCTTGCGGAAACAACAATCATCTTTCCGGCTGGGTCATAGTCCATATAGTATATGCGCGTATTTACAAGCCTTGTTATGTATTCCTCGGCGTCTTCGGGATTCCTGAGACTTTTGGCATATATTGCGCAATCTGTCTCAAGCGTTGAGGCATAAATCAGTCTTTCGTCACTTGTTGATACGACAGCCTCAACGCTTGTATTAATGTCTCTTTCCTCAAGCCTTGGTACTGCCGCACCCATAAAATGCGCACCGGAACCTTGTGTTTTCCACTCATTTTTTTTGTGTATTTCCATTACCGTCTGACGGTAATTGTCTATCGCTCCGCAGGGAATCCGTTTGCTGTTACCATTTGCTGCTCTATACAGATTGCCGCCGGAAACATAAAATACTTCATGCCCCATTTTCGCACTCCCCTTATATATGCCACTGCCGCTCTTCCTACCGCCTCAACGGTATGGTAACACCTGTTCCGGAAAGAGTCAACAGAAAGCAGGGGGAGAAAGCATATGTTTAGCCGCCTCTGGCTTTGTTGCCGGAAGCGGCTATGTTACGTGAAAAAAGCTCCGGAAATGCAAAAAGACCGCTCATTCATAAGAACAAGCGGCCCCAAATTACATGAAGAAATAAAATTATGAAGAAATAAAATTATATTGACAAATCAAAGATGAGCAGCTAGAATGAACATAATAGGCGATGACACTTGTCATTCGCTGGGACTGGTCGCAAGACCCGGGTCCTACCACGGCGGGGAGTTACCCCGCCACTTTCTTAGGATGTGCAAGCGTGAAAGAACTGAGCGTCTTTGTGGACGAATCCGGAGTATTTGGACC
>JGI24702J35022_10000879_pt1 | contig 18620 bp, 15 predicted proteins | sample TergutTh196P4_FD_35022 | JGI IMG/M metagenome (IMG submission 35022)
TCCTGGTAGAGCTTCAGCGCCTCGGCTGCGTCGCTGAGCTCGCCAGTGTAGTAGGCTATCATAGAGCGAGTGTCTAGCGTGTCGCGGTCGTCGGCCCCGAGTGTTTCCTCCTGAAGGGGCAGCAGTTCTTGGTAAAGCTTTAGCGCTTCGGCAGTATTTCCGAGCTCGCCTGTAACATAGGCAACCTGGCTTTGGATACCGAGTGTTGATGTTGGATCTACAGTTATCGATTCTAGAATCTCTAAGCTACGCTCCAAGTCATGTTTTCCGATATATCCTGCTGCAATTAACTTCAATGATGCGGATATATCGCTATCTTCCTCACCAGCTGTAGCAAGAAGAAGATTTTCTAAAGGTGCTTCTTTTGACGCTTCATAAACAAGCTTGCTAACAGCTCTGTCTAAAGGCATTTCAAGTTCACTATGCTGGGATCTGCGTATACTAATCAAGTCATTGACATCAAACATTGGATCTAAGGCCAACTCGGCACATATTTCAACATATATGCCGACCTCTGCAGTAAATACCTGGTGCTTGCCTTGCATCAGCTCTCGGGCAAACCCAATTAGTGCACTAGGAGTGCCAATGTTCACAACCCAGTCATATACTGGGGCACTGAGAAGCAGGCTTTCTGCTAAGTACCGCTCGACCTTTGAACCAGGCTCAACCAAAGATAGGTAGTCGCGCAGCTTCGTCGAGCTATAGCTATTCATCAGTATGTCGATAATCACTCGCAGCGGCTCGCCCCCAGTCGATCGCCATTGGATGTGATGGCGTAACATGGGCTCGCGCAGTTCATACCAAGTCTTACGCTGGTCGCCGTTAGGCAGCTTCAAGTCACGTACCCAACGTTTCGCCTTTAAGAGTCCTAACTGCTTGCTAACAGTCTGCTGAGAATGGCCAGTCGCTGCAGCAATCTCCGAGGCTGTCATTACTACTGATTCTTTTTCTGCAAGTTTTATAACTATCGCCTGCTGCGTGTTAGTGAGATCCCAGAGCAATGTCTGGTAATACGGGACAAGTTCCTCGACCAAGCACTCAACAGCGGGTATCAGTTCGTCTAGATTCTCAATAGTCAAGCAATCAAAGAAAACCAGCCATATACGAGGCGACCCGCCTGTAAGATGGCTGACAACTTCGATACGGGCTTCTCCCCAGTCTGAATTTAGAGCTTCGACTAGCTGGCTGTCGCCTTTATCGTTCGCTAGAATCAATAACAGCTCCCGCCCCTCCTCGGCACTCAAGCCTTCGACGGGCATTTCAATCAGCCCTTCAAACCACGGCATCGAGCGGTTGCGGACAGAGGCGACTATCGTAGGGCTTGCTGCTATGATCAGAACCTGGCCAGACGTCTCGACCCATGACCGGAGGTCGCTCTGGCCGTCCTCGCCCAGGGCGCTGAATACTTTGTCCAAGTTTTCTATAACTAAGACCAGCGTCCGGTCGTTGGCATCCTCAAGCAAGGCTTGCTCCAAAGCGCTGGGATTACGCTCGTTGCCAACTTTGAGACCCTTGCTCTCAGCCAACTGACGCAAAAGATCGACATAAGAAGTTAGGCCGACAGCGTCTTCAGGTATACGGGCAATGGACAATCCCGCGTTAATCGCAGGGTCGGACTGGGCCCGATAAAGGGCAACATGCAAAAGATGGGTCTTGCCGGAACCTCGGGCGCCGATGAGCAGTGTGTGTTGCCTGGTTTTGGTGGTAGCAGCGAGGCTTAGACGCTCGTGAAGAATAGCCAAATGCCGCTGCCTGCCTACAGTGCGTCTGTCTAGGGCTTCAGCCTCTTCCTGAGTGGGAGTGAAAAGCCGCGTGCTCATGGCTGCAGCCTCCTGCCTAGGAGCCAAATGCGTGTTAGCAACGGCGAATACATCCGGTTTGCATTTCCCTCGCGCACCAGGTAATAATCTTTCTCCAGATTATCGACCAAGTCAATCAGGTCGTCTCTCGTCAACTGAAAGTCTGGATTGTCGATGTCCATCCGGTCTTTGATCTCGTCAATGCCGACGGCTTTGCTAGACATCGCTATAAAGTCCAGGATGGCTCGCACTTGCTGCGCTCGGTCATATCCATAGTATGTAACAAGCCGGGTAAAGTAATGGCTTGTGTTCCAGGTGTCTGAATTGATGCAATCGTCAATAATGGCTTTTACGTCCATGCTGCCTCGGTGATTCATTTCGGCGACTACCGCTTGGATGTAATACGGGATGCAGTTGGTCTGCTGAATAATATCGGCGACCAAGCTAGTCGAGATCTCCTTCATGCCAATTCCTAAGAGCAGCCGAACAGTCAGTTCTATAGCCTCGTAAAATGTAAAGGGTCTGACATAGACCTTGATCAGGTCATCAACTGGTTTCATGTCAGGGATTGCATGTTGAAGCCCAACGGATCCTGATATCACTATTGACGGCCTGTTGCTCTGACGCCCAACCCGTAATGAGCTTAGAAACTCAGTTGCTAGCTCAGGCCCAAGCTTTAGACAAAAATACGTGATCTCGTCGATGATTAGGACTACATGGTTTCGCTCTAATAGATCGAGGACGTCTAGGCCAGGCTCGTATTGCTCTGATGTCTTACTTAGCTTTCCAGACATGTCCAAGCTAAGGACACCCAAGTTCAGCCTAAGGTTCCCAGATACCTGGCTCTCCCATTCGCTGACTTGTTTACCGATAAGCTTATTGTCAAGTAGCTGTTTGAGCAAACGCCCTGCAAATAGATCATATCTGCTGGTCTCTGCACTGATATAGATAGCAGAGACAGTGCTTTCCAACTCGCTTTGGAGTTTTTTCACAAGCCAGGTTTTACCCATCCTCCGCTCGCCAAGCATATGGGCACCACCGAGTATCACTGCCTCATTGAGCTGAGCAAGCTCTTTTTCCCTACCAACAAATGTTTCAGGGTCTCCAATGCCCCCGGCATTGGGCCTTAAGGGTTCGAGTCCTTCTGGTATCTCAGGGATCCGCATATCAGCCTCCAAACAACTCGATCCAGACAACTCGATTACTGATTATACGTCTTAATAGACGTACGTCAATAGTAACGTACGTTGCTTTTGACGTACGTCAAGGCAGTTGATTGTTTTGGCGATAAGTGATTGATTAAGTTTGAACCTTGCTAAGCATCAACATGTGCGCCCGCATACGAACATCATAAGCGGGCGCACATGTAAAAAGCCATCGTTACTTTTGGTAGACCTCGAAGGCCTTAACGTTTGACCCGTTGCCTTTCAAGTCAAATCTCAAGTAGTAGCCGTCTCCAAGGCTGATCTCGCCTTCGATATTTACGTTGTTGGCATTGGTGCTCAGTACAAACTCCCTGCCATCGATGACAAGGGTCAAGGTCTTGCCCTCTAGCCGCAGGTTGTCAGAGCTTAGTCCGTTTTCCAAGATACCAGCAGCCCGCTCACGCAAAAAGTCTGCATCGGACACTGGTGCCTCTGGCAGGTCGACCGTGACACTGATAGTCCTTACTGCTGTCTTGCTCCCAATACTGAAGCTCAAGACGATATCTTCTTGCCCAGAAGCTACAGGGCTGATCACGACGTCATACATGACGGTCTCGTGGCTCGTGGTAGCCTCGGTGACGCTGTAATACTTCAGGTTGGTGCCTGGAAGGGTCAAGACTTGGTTGTCCCACGTGATATCGGCAACGACCTTGCTTGTCTCCCGTTTGATTAATGCGATGTCCACAATATCGCTCGTATAGTCTAAAAGCAGGTCGGTGCCGGCAGGCATGTCTGTGACTAGGACTGTCAGACAGGCTTCGTCTGCTTCGCCCAGCCAAGCTTCGGTAGGCCCGTTGGGATAAAGGTCGGGCTCGATCGGCGAGAGCCTCCAAACCTGGCCGCCGTTGAAGGGGTTCGCAGTTGTGACATAGAGTCCATGGTCGGAAGAGACCAAGACACGGCCCCCGTAGTTGCTGGCATCGCCGAAGCCGTCAACGGTTACGGGCTGGAAGTTGATCCCGTCCTCACTGACGAAAAGGTCGAAGCCTGCGGGGTTGGATGTGTCTATGAAATACAAAGCGGTTGTGGAGACAAAGGCCAGTGTGTCTGCCACTACCTGGCAAGGGTCAAGGCTTGCCGAGAGCGCCTCAGTGGCTAAGTTGAAGATGAGGCCGGAGAGGGCATAGACATCTGCCAGTGGGAAGTAGCTAGCCAGGATTGCAGTGTAGCCGTCGACGATCTCGTCTAGGCACTGGTCGCAGTCATCATGGTCTTTTGCCTTCATGGCTTGCAAGTAGGCGCCAAGCTCCTCGGCCAGCTGTTGCAGGTTTACTGCCTGGTAATCGCTTAGTATTGCTTTGACCTGGTCCTCGATTGCTGTCACATCGCCTAACAAGTCAAACAAGAGGTTGTCAGTTATGCCGTTAAAGATATACAGGCTCATGAAGCCATAGTACTGCTTGAACACCCCCATGTCCCAAGTAGATGCATACAGCTTGCCCTCGTGCTCTGTCATCCACCAGACATACTGGTTAAACGAGACATTTTGGCAGTCATAGCCTTGGAGGAAGAAGCCCGCCCTTTGACTGGGGTCGCTGATGCGGGGGATCTGGTTTCCCTGGTTGTCATAGGCAGCCAGGTCGCCGTACTCGTCCCCGACGACGACCTCCCAGTTGTCGTCTTTGTCAAAACGGTAGATCTGTGCCGGGCAGAAAATATTGTTGAAGGCCTGTTGGTAGTTGCCCTGGGCCAAGGCACCCAGGAAGACAGGCCCGTTGGCAAATGTCGAGACATAGACATAGTCGTTGTAGATAAAGCCAGAGGCTGTCATATTCCTGCTGATGCCAAGGCTGTTGATGCTCACCCCAAGGCCATAAGGATAAAGGGCGGTCTCGTCGCCGACGATCTGCTTAAGCTGGTAGCCGCCCGCTGTCGGCTTGATCTTGTAGATAGCGAATGCCTGAGCCGGGGCATAAGCATCGCCGACGTTAGCGACGAAGGCGTAAATCGACTCGTTGTATGTCAGCAGGTCCCAGATCGCCCCGCCGCTGATCACGTCGAAGGCCTCATTGCTGAGTTCAAGGGCAAAATCCCAGCCGGTGTCCTTTGGTCCGCTGTTCGGGGTCAGGTTTGTAAGGCCGCTGCCGTCGGTCACCCAGATCTTCCCGTCGAAGGTGCCGATATAGAGCTTGCCGTCAAGGATGGTGGCCGACCGGAAGTACTCGGTGGTGGTACCGGTGACGTTTTCCCAAAAGACGATCTCTGGCTGGTCACCTGTCTGGTAGTCTTTGGAGAAGCGCAGGACTATCGAATAGTCGTTGCTGACCGACCGCCTGTTGGAGGTGCCTGCCAAGACGTAAAGGTCGCCGTTGAAGACGATCATCTTACGGTAGCCGCTGATGCCGTCGTTTTGGTAGACCAGCTCCCATTCGGCCTCGTTGTCCGACACCCTTTGGCGATAGATTCGCCCTGCCTTGTCCATACTGGCATCAGGCATGCCGAACAGGGTCAGGGACAGGTCCGGGTTTGCAGCGCCCAGCAAAAAGGCACCGAGGTCCCTGTTCATGCCGACCCATAGATAGTCTGATTCTGTCTGTTGGAAGACTACGCTGCACCACGCATAGCTGTTGTGGATGCCAGTCGCGGGGTCGTAGTCAATGCCGTCTACCCCGCCTCTCGTGTCTGGGTTGGAGATCTTCTGCGCTGCAAAAGCAGGCTCTACCAACGAGAACACTATGGCTAGCGCCATAAAAACGGACAATATTCTTTTCATGATGCTAAAACTCCCTACCCTCTCGCATGGATCCGGTAATATACCGGCTGCCTATGGTATGCCATGCGGGCAGTCATGGTGACTGGTCGGGTCGACAGCTGTTGTGAAACTGTTCATAAAGGTTCAGCAAAATGGCACCGAACCTTCTAGCCCGGTGCCATTTGATATAAAGAATACCGTCTTGCTTGGATTTTAGGCAAAAGCCTTTTTTAAGCTAATGCCCTTTATGCATAAAACTACTGATAGTATGTGTATTGGATCTTTAGGAACTCGTCATAGATCCAACCGATGCGCTGGTTCTCCTCGTTCCTGAAGCTGGGCACTCCGACTGCCCCGTCAAACTCAAAGATGGCATATCCGCCGCCTGGGGCTAAAACATCGAAGAATGCCCTGGTACGGGCGCGTACTTCTTCTTCTGTCACATCATTGGGCATCATGCGCGGGTCTGGGCCGCCGTTGCAAATAGCCAGCTTCCGGCCATATTTCGCCTTGATTGCAGCATAGTCGTTCGAGTCCTGGGCAGGCTCCCAAAGGTTTGCCCCCATGTCTACGAGGTCGTCTAAGAAAAGCTCAAAGTGCCCGCAGTTGTGATGGGTGCTGCGTAGGTCGGCATCCAGGTAGATCTTGTAGATGCGGCGCCAATATGGGGCAAAGATGTCTTGGAACATCTCTAGGGAGACAAAGGGGTTGCGCTCGTGGGCGATATCGTCGCCGAAGCTGCCATAATCGGGCTTGTAGTAGTGCACGATGTTCTTGCCGATGTCCTCATAGAAGTCACAGAGGTAGTCGAGCAAGGCTTTGACTTCCTCAGGCTCTTCGAAGCAGGCAGACAGCCCCTCGGTAAAGCCCATAAATCCGACTAGCAACTGGAAGGGGCCACCGCCTGGGCCGCCGCCAAAGGGCAGGTCCGGGTTGCGGTTGTCATTGGCCTCTTTGGCCATTGCTTCCCAAGCTGATGCATCCAGCTGCAGGTCAGGTGCCTTAATGACATCCCTCCACTTGGTAATGTCCTTCAAGATGAATTCTGACGTACGGGACATCGGGGGCAATATGCCGCCACTGTCTTGGACAATGTCTACTCCCCAAATGCTCTTGCCGGTCCCGTCCGGGTTACGGGTGCCCATCAAGGCCCGTACCGATGCCCCACCCCACATCATGTTGTAGATTGGGATGTACTCCGGCATCTCCCCGTTCATCAATCTCATGAAATTCTCTTTGACGCTCAATGTTGGCATAGTTACTCCTTCCAATCTTTTATTATCCTCTTCTTCGACACAATACTACTGCGTATCGGTTGCAGATAAAACCACTCATGCAAAAATGACTAATTTAACGGCTATCTAGCAGCTTCTATACGACACTTGGCCTCATCGAAAGCCATCTCCCTTGGCCAGGTCTCGCTAAACGACCAACGCGGGACGATCATGTTGAACTCTTCAGTCAGGATCTTGTAGAACTGCGGGTAGCTGGTGATCTCCTCCTCATAAACCTCTTTGCCGACCTTCCGCCGAAAGACAGTGCCGTCGACCACGATGCTGCCTGTCTCGGTACGCAGGCGGACGACTCGGCGGTCGCTGAGCTGGGCACGCTCATTGGAGGCAATGAACTCGTATAAGGTGTGAGGGTATAGGTAGACACAGTAAAAGTCGGACTCTGTCCCGTCGTCGGCATGCTTGACCAAGGTGATATCCCCAAACTGGGCACCATCATGATGGCGGATCGAGAACCTGTAGCCCAAAATGTCCTGTATGCCTGGGTCGTCTATGTCGACAGGCCCTTCGGCGCAGCCAGCCCCGTAACCCACATCGCATAGATAACGTTTGCCGTCAATGGTGACGACTGTCGTGCGATGGCTCATCGGGCCGAATACCGTGCGGCCGAAAAGCAGGCGGCCAGACAGAGGGTAGCATTCGTAGCCCAGTCCTTCGAGGATAGCCTGCAAAAAGCCATTGATCTCATAACAATACCCGCCTCGCCGGTTGAGCACGAACTTCTCGAACAAATACTCTGGCGCAAAGTCGACTTTGCGCATGTAGTCGCATGAGTCCAAAGTCTCATACGGGACCGTCATGATATGCGCGAGCATTATCTTTTGCAAGTTCTCTTTGCTTGGCGAATAGTCACCGTCGGGGTCTAGACCGATTCGTTCCAGCGCCATTCCCAGATGCGGCAAGGGCAGATAGTACTCCGGTTTGCCTAACACATACCTTCCATCATCTAACGACATAGCCAACTCCCTTCATTAAAAACCAAACATAATCAAGTGTTTATAAGCTTACTAAAGCCCGCATAGCCTGCAGGGCCTAAAACAACCTTACCAAAAAGTTCTTAGCAACCACAGTTTATGCATTCCTTTGCATAAAACCATAAGCATTTGTAAAAAACCATTTGTCCGTAACCTGGGTGCCGAAACGCGCTACGCTCTGCTCGTACAGGAAGCCAAGCCGGCTGCTAGGCACCAGCCACTCCGGGACAGGCGCCCCGTCATAGTCGCTGCCCAAGGCAACGTGGTCTTCTCCACCTAATAAAAGCCAGTGCTCGAGGTGCGAGAATATGTCGTCAGGGACCACAGGCCGCTGGTCGTCGACGATAAAGTACTCGCAAAAATTCATGCCCACCAGGCCGCCGCACCCCATGATGGCCAAAAACTGGTCGTCGGTGAGGTTGCGCGGGTGGGCGCAAACCGTCCGCGAGTTCGAATGCGTGGCGATAAACGGCCGAGTGGCGAGCTTTTGCAGGTCGCTGAAGCTTTGGTCGTTTAAGTGCGAGGCGTCGACAATGACGTGGTTTTGCTCCAAGGCCTTGACCACCTGCCTGCCGAAGCTGCTGAAGCCTGCGGTAGAGCCGACTCCGCCGGCGACCGCATTGGCGGCGTTCCAGGTGAGGGTGACGGCCTTTACCCCGTCGGCGGCGATTTGGCCGATAGGCGCAAGCGAGCCGTCTAAGAAGGCTGCGCCTTCGATGGTCAATATGGCAGCGCTGCGATTGCTGTCTATTGCTCGCATGATATCATCTGCGGAGGCAGCCTGCGTCAGGGCACAGTCCTCGTTTTGCAACAGCCCTTTAAAGGCCCGCAGGCCTTTTTGGTAATGCTCCCATGACATCTCAGCGCCAAGCCCGTCAGGAATATACACGGCAAAACACTGGCACCAGTCATACGCCCCCATCTGGGACAAAGCGATGTCGGTGGATGCCGTATATGGGGAGAAGCCCTCGCCTGGCGCTGTGCGAGACAACTCCAATAGCTTGTCCAGCGTGTCGCAATGGAGGTCAAAGACGCTGATTCTTTGCTTTACCTGGTCATTGTCTGTGTTCATCGTCACCGCTCTCAGCTTGCTGCCTGATATGTGACAGTAGCACATTTATGGACGCCATAGGCTTATAACCGAGTAATCCCCGATTAATTGTATGGCTTGGGTATGGCTTGGCAGCGGCGTGAGTCCTTGATAACAGTATGCAATCTGGTAAGGTATGGCTTGGATGCCCTTCCACCTCGAGTCAAGTCGACCTGAAGTAGAAGGGCAGGTAAGAGGATAGGTTGGTTCTTTAACGGGGTATACCGCTTTCGTGGCAGGCCTGCGGCTTAATCTGTATCTTGCCGCATTTTGGAGGAAGGATATGCAAATTTCAATGGATAGCATGCGCTCTACGATAAAATCCCAATTCGAATTGTCATGGAGTTTGCTTGAATACCACTTAGACGCACTTGATGACGATGAATGCTTTTGGAAACCCAGTCCAAAAGGCTTATATGTTGAAATGAAACATGGTGCCTGGTCGGTTGATTGGCCAGAAAGTGAAGGATATGAGATAGGGCCGCCAAACATTGCGTGGTTGACTTGGCACATTATGTTTTGGTGGTCGATGGTGTTTGACCATTCGTTTGGCAATGGGACCTTAAAGCGCGAGGATGTACTTTGGCTTGGCACGATAAACGATGTGAGAGAAGCTATTTATCAATTCCATCGTGACTGGCTTGACAAACTAGGATCATTGTCTGATGAGGAGTTTGCTAGTACCGAGCGAACAAAATGGCCACTTGAACAAAAACCGTTCTACGAGCTCGCCGCATGGCTGAATGTGGAACTGATGAAGAATGCAGCCGAGATTGGGTATTGCCGGTTTTTGTATGCCAACCGCACTTAACCAAACAGAACCGACAGGCATCGCAGGTATAATACATCTTTATGGAAGCAGCCAAGCGGATTTGGCTATTAGGTCTAAACATGATGCGACAAGCATGGCTTGCTTGGTCTTCTCCCCATAAAGACGTTGAGAGGCAATGCCTCGATGCGAATGAATCTGCTTGTAGGAGCACCAAACAAAGGAGGGACAATGCCGTCATATACCTCTCTCAGGAGAAACCGGAACGATGAGGAGCGGCTGCGGATTATTTCGAAGCTCTTGGCTTTGCGCGCGCAGCTTGATGAGCAGGTGCCGGCCAAGACAGCCACGGACACGCTTTTGCTGGCGACTTGGAACGTCCGCGAGTTCGGGGACAACCGGCGGACCGAGAGCCTGCACTACCTGGCGGAGATCGTCAACCGCTTCGACCTCGTGGCTTTGCAGGAAGTCTCCTCCGACCTCAGCGGCTTGCAAAAGCTGGTCTCGCTTTTGGGACACAACTGGGACTATATAGTGACCGACAGCACCGAGGGCAAGGCTGGCGGCGGCGAGCGGATGGCCTTTATCTTCGACCGGTGCAAGGTCTTCTTTCGCAAAATGGCCGGCGAGGTCGTGCTGCCCGACAATATGCTGGTGCTCAAGGACAAGCAGTTCGCCCGCACCCCCTTTTGCGTGGCTTTCCAGGCAGGCTGGTTCAGGTTCATCCTCGCAACCGTGCACATTTATTACGGCAGCTCGGACAAGAACAACCTGCAAAGGGTGGACGAGATCGCAAAAATTGCCGACTTCTTCAAGAAGCGGGCGAAAAAGGACGACGAGAGCTACATCATTTTAGGCGACTTCAACATCTTTAACGTCGGCGACCTGACTTTCAAGGCCTTGGAGGACCGGGGCTTCTATGTCCCCTATGCCATCAGGGAGCATCCTTCCGATTTGCGAAAGACCAAGCATTACGACCAGATGGCCTTCAAGCTGAAGCTGGAGACCAACATGACCGTGTTCTCGGAGGGAGAGCAGCACTCAGGGGCCTTTGACTTTACCGAGACTATCTACACTGCTGACGACCTCGAGACTTACCGCCCCTATTTCGACGACAAGTATGTCGTCGGCAAGACCGAGAAGCAGATCGAGAACTACTATCTGACGAAGTGGCGCACCTTTGAGATATCCGACCATCTGCCTTTGTGGATCGAGCTGAAAGTCGACTTCAGCGACCAGTACCTAGAGAAGATCAAGACCCGCTAGGCTTACACACTGTCCAAGCCAAACGCCAAGCCAGGAGGCTAAATGCAACTGAACGGAGCAGCGATCACCATAGAGACCTTGATCGGCCATGGAGTGACTGACGTTTTTGGCATCCCTGGCGGCTCGGTCCTAAACCTCTACGACGAGCTGGCCAAACGTACCGGTCGCGTCACCCACTACCTGACTTGCCACGAGCAGGGCGCTGCCCACGCCGCCGACGGGTACGCCCGCTCCACTGGGCGCACCGGGGTCGCCATCGCCACTAGCGGGCCGGGAGCCACCAACCTGGTCACCGGAATCGCCACCGCCTACCTCGACTCGTCCCCTCTGGTGGCGATCACCGGAAACGTCCCGACGCCGCTGATGGGCAAAGACAGCTTCCAGGAAGTCGATATCACCGGGATCAGCATGCCTATCACAAAACATGGCTTCCTGGTCAAGGATATTAATTATCTGGAGAAGACCTTGGCCGAGGCCTTCCGTATCGCCCGCTCTGGCCGGCCAGGCCCAGTGGTCGTCGATATCCCAAAGGACGTCCAAGTCGCCGAAGCAGAGTTTTTCGGAGGGTCCCCTTTGCCCGACCTTCCGCCCAACGAAGCGGATGCAGACAAGCTGCAAGCAATTGTTGACATGGTCGATGCAGCAAAGCGTCCCTTTATCTATGCAGGCGGCGGCTTTGTCTTGTCTGACACCAGCGACTTGTTGCGCCAGTTTGCGGAGAAGATCCAAGCCCCTGTCGGCCTGTCGCTGATGGGACTAGGTGCCTTGGACTGCCAGCACCCCCTCTATCTAGGGATGACTGGAATGCATGGGCTACCTGAGGCCACGCAAGCCCAGGCCGAGGCAGACTTGATTGTCGCCATCGGCGTGCGTTTTTCAGACCGGGCAACAGGGAACACGTCCACCTACAAAGAACGGGCGAAGGTCATCCACATCGATATCGATGATGCCGAGATTGATAAGAACGTTACAGCCGACCTGAGCTTGCAAGGCGATATACGTGATATTCTCCCCATATTGATCGACAGCTGCCAACCAGTCGATCGCAGTGAATGGGTGTCCCGGGCACTGGACCTAAAAGAGGCCATGCGGGACGAGCCGGGCAAGGCCAACGGCGAGCTGAGCCCCCAGGCTATTGTCAGGGCAGTGAGGGGCCTTACCCAAGATGATACTGTTATAGTAACAGATGTCGGGCAGCATCAGATGTGGGTGGCCCAGTACTATGGCTTTAGGCAGCCCCGTACTTTTTTGAGCTCGGGAGGGCTGGGCACGATGGGCTTTGGCATGGGCGGGGCGATCGGTGCCTGTATCGCCAGGGGCAAAAAGCGTACTGTGCTGTTTACCAGCGACGGCAGCTTTCATATGAATATGAACGAGTTTGCTACCGCTGTGCGTTTTAATCTGCCCATTGTGGTGGTAGTCATTGACAACTCCGTGCTCGGCATGGTGCGTCAGTGGCAAAGGCTTTTTTATAGCGGGCGCTATGCCGAGACGACGTTGGACCGCCCGACGGACTATGTGAAACTGGCTGAAGCACTTGGTGGGGCGGGCTTTAAGGCTACGAGCACAGCGGATTTGGAGCAGTGCCTGAAAGAGGCTTTCTCTGCGGACTGCCCTGTTCTGATCGACTGTGTCATCGACTCGGATTTCAGTGTCTACCCGATCATTCCGCCCGGTGGGACATTTAACGATATGATCATTGGATAAGGCAGGGCTCTTATGGATAACCAGACATTAGATACTAATAACCGAGCTTTAAGCTTCACCCTGTCGATTATCGTCGCCAACCGGGCTGGCGCCCTTAGCCGCATTACCAGCCTCTTCTCGCGCAGAGGCTTTAACATAGACACCTTAAACGTCGGCCCGATGGCCGAAGACTTGAGTCTTTCGCGCCTGATCATGACCTCGTCCGGCGACGAGGCTACCAAGAACCAGATCATCAAGCAGCTAAACAAGCTCCACGATGTCCATGACGTCAAGCTTATCTAGCTCTTTGGCGCCTCTTTGGCTGTGCGGCGCAGGCCGAATGGGAAATGCCCGAAAGCGCCCGGAAGCGCCCGGAATCGCTTCAATGGCTCATTTTTTGGCTGCGGTGGTTTTCTCCCGCGGTTTTCTCACGCGGTTTTCTCCCCAAATTATCGTATTAGGCAAACGAGAAGATATATGCCGCTTTCGGATTGACTAGTTGGCTTAGGTTGCCTGAGTAGCAATGGTCCAGGCCGTTCATCGCCATGAAATCGTCTGGGAGATACAGGGAGCTATGCTTGGCCAAAGGCACGGCTTCGGCTTTCTCGATGATCTCGCTTACAAACTGCGAGCAAAAGTAGCGGTCTTTGAGGCGTATGCGAATGCCTAGATAGCAAAGGACCAAGCCGAGGTAGCTAAAGCGGCAATTATGGGACCGTTTGATATGATCGTCCAAAACGCTCTTAACCTTGTTATAGACCTCTTCGGAGATCTCGGCCCGATACAGCTCACAAGGGATTTCTTGCTGTTTGAATGTAGGNTGTTTCTTTGGCAGTTCTGTTCGAAAGCCTTTCAAGACATAACTAAAAAAGGTCCAATCCGAGTGGCTGACCCCGATAGAGGCATGGCTGTACTTGCTCCTGGAAAAAAACCGATAGACTTTGGAAAATCTATCGGGATATCGCAATAGCATTATATACAGATATCGTTTATCCTCTTGCTCCCCTTGTATCTGCAGCCTTTCAGTCAGCAGTTCATGCTCACAATGCATCAACATATTGCAACCTCGTTTGTTTTAGTTACATATCATAAGGCTTGAAACACAACCCGGCTTTCTTCAGGCTCCTGCCCGCTACACTTTTCATGTATGGCTGAATCCAAGCCTTAGCTTATTTCGTTAAATTCTAGCAGAGCTTGTTTTAGAATATTTACCATAATCATACTGTCAATTTGTGGCTAATAAACTGTCATATCCTCTTTTACTTCAGCGATAAGAAAGCTTGCCTCTAGCAAGTTTGGGTCTTTAGCGCTAGCAGCTAGCCAGCCTTTTGCATGGAGACACATTGGGCGTAAAAGTCCTGGCTCTGCCCGACAAACGAAAAGCCATATTCTTGAAAAGCCTCGACTGTCTCGAGAGGCGTGCTAAAGGCACCCTTGATCCTATGAATCTTAAGCGCGGTGTTCATTGGCTTGCGAATTGCCCAAGGCAGACGGGGGTCGACGATATACAAAGCCCCTTGAGGCTTTAAGATGCGTGCCGCTTCTTTAGCAAAGCCTTCTTTGTCAGCAAAGTGGTGATAGGCCAGACAGCTGACGATGACATCGAACTGACCGTCAGCAAAGGAGGTTTCGGTACAGTCTGAGACTGCGAAGTCCATATCTGGGCATTTGGCCTTTGCTACCAGTATCATGTTTTCTTCAATATCAATCCCATAACCATTGATATTGCTGATTTCACTGAATTGCTTTAGGCTTGTGCCTGTTCCACAACCAACATCCAAAACGCTCATACCGTCAGCCAGACGAACTTGCCGCACCAGCAGTTTATAGAATCTTTTTGTTAGCTTACTTACCAGATTTGTATCATATGAATCAGCTAACTCTGCAAAGCTAAAATCACGTTGGCCTTTCATTTCCCTCCACTTTCTTGTAGCAACGACCAGCTTATGGGCTTTCAATAATATCTACTGCCTTTAGCTATCAGCTTAACTGACTGCTGGCAGCCAGTTACTGCTTTTAGATATCTTACATATTACCTTCAAAACCGAAACGAGAAACCCCGAGACCTTGATATAAATTGTGGCTTGAGACTTTAAATGATATATTCGTGACCAGCAGTCAGATACTGGCAATGAAAGGAACCTGGTATGAAACCTCTTAGAACACTTAAGCTTGGACTAGTCATTGCTCTTTGTGTATCACTAGCTTTAGCAGGCTGTGTAAGCAACAATCAGAGCTCTAACAGCGAAAGCTATATGAGCTTGAGTGACGAAGCCAGCCCGGGTTATGCCATTGATGAATCGTATGACGCATATTCACCAGACCGCTTAGACACACCGATTTATCCAGAATCGACTTCTCTGCCTTCCACAAACAACAGCACAGCTGACCGAAAAGTTATTTTCACTTACGATTACCAGCTAGAGACTACAGCCATGGACGAAACCTTGTTAGCCCTGGAGTCAGCTGTAGCCAGCACTGGGGGTTACATTGAAAAGTCACAATACTCCGGAAGGGACAACAGCGACCAATATAGCTATGCCACTTTGACTTGCCGGATACCTACCAAAGCAGTCGATATTTTTAAAGAAGCAGTCGAGACAGCAGGCCATGTACGCTCCAAGAACGAGCAAGGGCGTGACATAACCGACGAGTATTATGATATCGAGGCGCACCTGAAAACCCTTTACGCCCAAGAAGAGCGTCTACTTGCTTTGTTGCAAACTAGTGGAGACTTGTCTGACATTATCGAACTAGAAAGAGAGCTGACTCGGGTCAGGACTGAGATCGAGCGTTTGACAGGGGCTTTGAATAAATACGACAACCTGGTCGATCTATGCACATTTACCATAACTATCTATAACGTGAGCACCTTCTCTCCCCCATCTGAAGAGTCTTTTCTCACACGGCTTGGCCGAGCAGCCCGTGAGTCTTTTCAATATGCAATCAGCCTAGGCCAAAACCTCGTCATTGCCCTCGTCTACCTGTTCCCCTATCTTCTATTAGTTGGCCTAGTCTTGTTCATCATCAGGATATTCATCAGACGGTACCGCCGCAAAAACCCTGTCCCTCAGCTTGTTACGGGGCCGCCTATCGCCTCAGCCTTTGTTCCTTCATACCCCCCGCCTGACTCAAATGCCGAAATAGTCCAAAATGAGGGCCCTTCTAACCTGAATCAGCCAGACGACTCGTCCAAAGATTGAGGGTAGGCCTGGCTCAATGGATTGGCAGTGCCCATAGATCCAGCTGCTTACTAGTTTAATACTGGGTGCAGGCTATAATCAACTTGCGTTAGGCTGTGTAGCTGGAGGTGAAAACTCAAACAGACCCCGGATGCCTGCTAGAGATTGACGGTAATCTGCAATTTTGGCGGGTAAAAAATTATGCTACTAAAGCAAAGCAATTTTCTGACCAGTGCTTTTGTATTTTGGCTTTATCAAAGCGGAGGAAAAATTGCAGACAATCGTCAATCTCTAGCACTTAGCATTCTGTAGTGCTTTCTTGCTAGCTTTTTATTGCATATTATTGGCGTCCAGCCAATTATTGCTTTAAAAAATAGATCCCCGGATGCCCAATCTTTCATATAATCAATTGGCAAGGATTATCAGCTTATACTCAAGACGATCAAAGCAGCAGGCCTATAAAGGGGTGACAAAAATAGCCACAGTGGTTCTATCATGCGAAACGCTTCGGGACGAGCTTGGATATGCGATGAAGGCCACTGGGCTGGAATACGATGTCATCTATGTCAAGCCTGTCCTTCACAATAACCCTGACACAATGAGGTCTGTTCTCCAAGCACAAATTGACGCTCTTACAGAAATCGATTCTCTGCTCATGGCCTTTAGCGCTTGCGGAAATGCCCTTGTCGGCCTACGCAGCAGAAACTTTCAGCTTGTCATCCCCCGAGTCGATGACTGTATCTCGCTGCTACTTGGCTCAATTCAGGCAAAGCAAGACATCAACGCCAATGGAGGAACCTATTTTCTTACCCCGGGGTGGTTAGACGGAGAACATGGCCTGAGGTCTGAATACGAGCATGCAGTCGAAAAGTTCGGCTTGCCAAAAGCCGAGCGGATACTCGGTACAATGCTTGAACACTACCGCTACTTGGGCCTGCTGGATACTGGGGCCCATGATATCAAGAAGCTTCGGCTTCAAACCACAGACTTGGCAAATAAACTAAAACTTGAACAGCGCATCATACCTGCATCTGTCAGCTACCTCTGTGACTTGCTGTCAGGCCCTTGGGACAATGACCGGTTCTTGATTGTCCCACCCAATTCTATGGTCAGCGACTTTTCTTTGCAGCTCTAAGAGCGGCTAACTTGCCTAGCCCAAAAACTAGGGCTTATCCCCATATTCTAAAGACGTGGTAATGTGCTTTTTCAAGCCCATATACATCTCTTTGCAGTCCAGCGGTGGCTCGGTCCCGATGTACTCGTGTACCCGGATCTCGTTGCTCACCATCACGAAGAACATGAACATGGTGGCGATGGTCTGCGTGTCTGAGGGCGGAATCAGCCCACGTGCGATTAACTTGTCAAAGTCTTCTTTCATGCTTTGCACACTGAATTCATAAAAGAGCTCAAAGACGCATTTTCTGGCTGACTCATTATTATGCTGCTCTTTTACCGCCAGGGACATTCCCAGGCACGACAGGGGGTTGCGCATCTCGACAAACTCGTCGTTGAACATATTGTCCATGACCTCGTCGAGGGACTGGGCCTTCTCGTTCATCCCCGAAAGCCAGCTGAAGTAGTGCTTGTAACCCTCCGTGAAAAATTGCAGTATGTCTTCGAGCAGCGCATCCTTGCCTGCATAGTAATAGTAAATCGAAGCCGTGTTCACTCCAACCGACCCGGCAATGTCCCTCATTGATACAGCAGCAAAACCTTTCTGAGCAAACAACATCATCGCTGTATTCATGATTTTATTACGCGTCTCACTATCGTAATTTAGCACAGGAATCTCACGTTCAGACATATATCCTACCCTTCAACAAACGTATAGTTTTTAGTAACTTTTTTAGGATATCATTTTTTGCGGGGATTGCCAAAACATTGTTTTATATCAAAAAAATATGGAGAAAAGCAACTCCTGCCTGGAAGTTGTTGACGACTCTGCGCTCACCATTCATTGCCTCGTAAAGCAGTTTTGGCACTATACTGATTTCTCCCACAGCCTGACCACTGCTTTTCCCGATTCAGCTTCAAGCCTAAACAACTGGATGCTTCGCTATCTCTTCAAGGTTCTTGACAATGTATCAATAATGATGGACGAGCATACACTGCTGGACAACCGGTCAATGTGGGTATGTGAAGCCAAGCCATTCAAAGGCAGCCTTGCTCATTTAAATGCCGCCGAGCAGGCAGTCTATCAAAAGCTCTGTACTGGAGATTATGCTTTAAACCTGCGACTCGAACAAGAAAGGATTCCTTACCAAGCAGTCAAAGAGGCTATTGTAAAGGCAACTGCTTTTCTATGACCAAAGCTTTTTGTTCATTGCCATAAAACCATGCATAAGCGCTCGACTTCCATTGGGTCGATTAGTCTCACCTTTTTGTTTGTATTTAATATGCCATCTTTATTGTATTAGAGCTAATATAAAGGCTAACTGTTGGAGATTGACGATTGGTCGGGATTTTTTCGCCACTTATAAAATGCCATTCGGCAAAAGCCTTGGTCAGGAATTTGCTTAGTCGGAGTAACATAATTTTTGCCCGCAAAAACCCTGGAAAAATCGCTGTAAATTCGCAAACTCATCGCACCACTAATCGCACATATCCGGACTAATCGCACAATGGTGCGTTAAGTTTGGACATGTGGTCGGACAAGGGATCAGAC
>JGI24702J35022_10000880_pt1 | contig 18614 bp, 15 predicted proteins | sample TergutTh196P4_FD_35022 | JGI IMG/M metagenome (IMG submission 35022)
CTTATCGCTCAGATGCGCATCCATGCGCATATTCGCGCCGCTCCGCTTCCTTGCTACGCGGTCGGAAGCAAAACAAACGTCTACCTCACCGGGCGTGAATTGCAGTCTGAAGGAGGCTATATATGAATAATCAGTTCAGCAGAACCGCTATGATGTTCGGCAGCCCGGCTCTTGAAAAGCTGGAGAAATGCCGCGTCGCGGTCTTCGGCTTGGGCGGAGTCGGCGGACATTGCGCCGAGGCGTTGTGCAGAGCGGGGATCGGCGCGCTCGACCTATACGATGGCGATGTTGTTGATGTCACCAATATCAACCGCCAAATCATCGCCACGCACAAGACTGTCGGCGCCGACAAGGTCTCCGTCATGCGCGATAGACTGCTGGAGATCAACCCGAATGTTTCCGTACTAGCGACTAAAATATTCTATCTGCCGGAGAATGCCGCGACAATTGATTTATCCGTATATGATTATGTTGTTGATGCGGTTGATACCATAACGGCAAAACTTGAACTGGTTTGCCGCTCCAAAGCGCTTGGCATTCCGGTCATCAGCAGTATGGGCGCAGCGAACAAGGTAGATCCGACGGCTTTCAGGGTGGCAGATATTTATGAGACATCTGTATGCCCGATCGCTCGCATAATGCGCAGGGAGCTGCGTAAAAGGGATGTCGGCGAGCTGAAGGTTGTCTTCTCGACAGAGCAGCCTCTGATCCCCCTCTCGAGCGACTTCGTAGATATGCAGCGGCCGCTCCCTGCCAGCAACTCTTTTGTCCCTCCCGTCGCCGGGCTGATCATCGCCGGCGAGGTCATAAAGGACTTAATAGCGTTGCACGGCAAGTAGCGGCCGCTCAAATTTGAATAATGTATCAGTTGCCTATTGTTAATTAGTAACTGACGGATTCACAACGTCAACAAAAACAAGTTATTTTTAGTCCGTCAGTTACTATCGCCGCGCGAAGCGCGGTGCGCAGCGTAGCTGCGTGAGGGACAAGCGAGTAGGGCGAACTTCCACCCCACGAAACCTTGTTTCGCGGGGACCCCGGAAGATTTCGCCCGTGAGCGAGCTGTCCCGATGGGTTGTGGGGGTGGAACCCCCACGTTAGACTAAAAAAACGCGGGCGAACACGCGGGCCGTGCCTCTATTCACAATCCCCGGCACCCATAGGGGGCGGTGCCCGCATCGTCCCCCCATTCACTGCCAATTGTTCCCCTCATGCAAAACGCGACCGCACGGACGCGCCGCAGGGAATCGCGCATGCGGCGGAGTCAAAGGAGGAATAACAACGTGGAAGAAATATTGATCTTTCCACCCGAAGACGTGCAAAAAATGTTCGCGCGCCTCGGCGAGCTGACGCTCGACGTGTCCGATATCAGGAGGAAGTTCCTCAATTGCCCATATGGCGAGGACCCGAGGCAGTCTCTTGACATATATCTGCCTAACGACGGCAGCGGGCCATACCCAGTCGTTTTCTTCGCGCATGGCGGCGGCTGGACAAGCGGCAACAAAGGCGACGTGCAGGTTGTTCCTTTCATCGGCGGCGTCGCTCGGGGCTATGCCATAATCAGCATCAATTACAGGCTGCTCCCTAATATTCGATATCCGGAAAACCTTTTCGACATAAAGATGGCGCTCTCCTGGGTATCACAAAATGCCGAAACATATCTGCTCGATCCATCGCGAACCGCTCTTTGCGGAGCATCTGCGGGTGCCCACCTTATGATGATGGCCGCATTCACGCAAGGCCAGCCCGTCTTTGGCGACATTCCCGGGGCTCCCACATGCCGTGTTCTCGCCGTCGTCAACCAGTTCGGGCCGTCAGATTTCGCCAAATTCCATGCGCATTATGACGAATCAGGTTACCCGCGTGCGCAGGCGCCCGGGGAGCCAAGCTCGCTGGACGATTTGCTCGGCGCCAAGGCTGAATCCATCCCAAACCTTGTGCGCTTCATTAACCCTATCGACAACGTGCATCCCCGCATACCGCCCGTTCTAATCCAACATGGGCGGTATGACCCGATCGTGCCATACCAGCAAAGCGTCGAACTATACGAAAAAATAAATTCTGTCGCAGGAGAAGGCATGGCGGAACTGGACTTGAGCGAGGAATTTCTGCATGCCGATCCCGGCTACGCCGCTCCCGAAAGCGTCGAACGCATCTTCGCATTCCTGGACAAACATTTAAAATGAAATGTAGGGCGCGGCATCCTTGACGCGCCGTTGTAGGGCGCGGCATCCTTGACGCGCCGTTGTAGGGCGCGGCATCCTTGACGCGCCGTTGTAGGGCGCGGCTTCCCAGACGCGCCGTTGTAGGGCGCGGCATCCTTGACGCGCCGTTGTAGGGCGCGGCATCCTTGACGCGCCGCTTTTCCCCCGAAATGGTCTATCCCTGCTGCTCGACCGGTGTTCCGTCCGTCATGCAGCAGGGATAGTAATCTTCACGTGGAATGTAAATGCAATATAACACAATTTTCCGGGGTATGTGTGTACATAGCTTGAATTTTTTATGACATTCGTGCTAAAATCTATTAAGTAATTGTTACATGACAGGAGACAAACAATATGCCAATGGTCGAATATTCAGAAAACGGAGTCTTCATAAAAGGCGGCGCGCCTGTACCGGCAACTCAATACGCAGACGCCGCACTCGTAACAGCAACTCAATACGCGGACGCCGCGCAACGCCCGTCAACCGCGCAAGCACCGACATTCGCGCAAGACCCATCTGCAGCGCGTGAAAAAACGATGGCGTATAAAATCCTCAGAGCGCACGACAAAGGTGCCGCCAACGACTGCGCCGCCAACGACTGCGCCGCCAACGACCCCGCCGCCAGCAACACCAACACCAGCACCAACACCAGCACCAACGACACCACCGGCAGCAGCGCAAACGCCGTCAACGACCCCGCCGCCAGCTTACGAAACACCGGCAATATGCGGCTGGTGTTCGACGCGCTCGTGTCGCACGACATCACATACGTCGGCATCATCCAAACAGCGCGCGCATCCGGCATGACCGAGTTCCCCCTCCCATACGCGCTCACGAACTGCCACAACAGCCTTTGCGCCGTCGGAGGAACCATCAACGAGGACGACCACGCATTCGGATTGTCCGCCGCAAAAAAATATGGAGGCATCTTTGTCCCCGCAAACCATGCTGTCATCCATCAATACGCTCGTGAAAAGCTGGCGGGCTGCGGAAAGATGATTCTCGGATCCGATTCCCACACAAGATACGGCTGCTACGGAACTCTCGGCATCGGCGAAGGGGGCGGCGAGCTCGCGAAGCAACTGCTGAAGAACACCTATGACGTCGATGCGCCGGAAGTCACGCTCGTGTGGCTTGAAGGTACTCCCCCGCGCGGGGTCGGCCCGCATGATGTCGCGCTCGCGCTTGTCAAGGAGACTTTTCCGCACGGCAAGGTCAAAAACAAGGTATTGGAGTTTGCAGGCCCCGGGATCGGCGCGCTATCAATGGATTTCCGCATCGGAATCGACGTAATGACGACGGAGACAAGCTGTTTGTCGTCAATATGGGAAACCGACGATGAAGTACGGAAGTTCTACGACAACGTCGGAAGGCCGGAGGATTACCGCGAGCTGGCCATCGAAGATGGCGCCTACTACGATTCGCTGGTCAAAATCGATTTATCGGCGATGGAAGCGATGATAGCATTACCGTTTCACCCTTCAAAGGCTGTGACAATCCATGATCTGCAAAAAGAACCCGCAAGGATATTAAAAGAGGCGCAAGACGAATGCAATAAAGAATTAAGCGGCCAGGTGCAGCTTGACCTGCTGCAGTGCATCAACGAAAATGGCGCTGTGCTTTTCGAACAAGGGGTCATCGTCGGATGCGCCGGAGGAATGTACGAAAACATATCGGAGGCAGCGGATATTTTGCGAGGAAAATCCGTTGGAGACGGCTACTTCGAGCTGTCGGTCTATCCGTCCTCCACTCCAATTTCCCTGGCGATAACTCGTGATGGCATATCGGAGACGTTGATCGAATGCGGAGCCGTGATGAAGCCTGCATTTTGCGGCCCATGCTTTGGCGCTGGAGACACCCCCGCGCATAACACTCTGTCGGTCCGCCATGCGACGCGCAATTTCGCGAATCGCGAGGGGTCAAAACCGTCAAGCGGGCAAATCGCATCCGTCGCTTTGATGGACGCCAGATCGATCGCTGCGACGGCCGCGAACGGCGGGGTTCTGACTGCTGCGACAGACATCGAATACGAAATAACGCCGCGCGTGTATAAATACGACGGCGGCGTGTATGAAAAACGTTGCTATGATGGGTTCGGGCGGCCCGATCCAACTGTCGAGTTGCGCCTTGGGCCGAATATAACGGATTGGCCGGATTTCGCAAAGCCGGAAGAGAACCTGCTGTTGAGGCTGTGCGCGGTCATCCGCGACGAAGTGACAACGACCGACGAGCTTATCCCTTCAGGCGAGACCTCGTCATATAGGTCAAACCCTGTTGCGCTGTCCGAGTTCGCATTATCGCGCCGAGTGCCGTCATATGTCGCCGATAGCAAGGCGACGCGCAGCCTGGAAGATGCAAGGCGCAACGGCACGCTCGCTTCTGCATCCGGCAGCGTAGACTCAATCGAAGCGAAGGCATCGCGCAGCAATCTCGCAACTCCATCCGGCCACTCAGATACCACAGCCGCAGACCCGACGGACCTCGCGACGGAAGCCCTGGCCGTTCTGGAAAAAGTCGGCGGCGACACGGCGACAACGTCGATCGGCTCCTGCATATTCGCGAAAAAGCCCGGAGACGGCAGCGCTAGAGAACAAGCGGCCTCGTGTCAAAAAGTGCTGGGAGGCCTTGCAAATATATGCTATGAATATGCCACCAAGCGCTACCGTTCAAACTGCATCAATTGGGGCATTGTGCCATTCACAATCAGCAATGATGAGCCGTTCGAGTATAACACGGGTGATTGGATATATGCCGCCGATGTGCGCAGCGCGATCCTTTCCGGCATCGAAAAAATACCCGCTAAAACGATTTCCAAAGGCGCTGTCCGCGATATCACGCTAGAATGCCGCGGCCTGACCGACGACGAGCGGATAATTCTAACAGAAGGCTGCCTAATGAATTATTATGCAATGCTAGCGCGATAATCAACAGACAATACTAGCGCGATAAGCAACAGACAATCGCCCGCCGAGCGTAACGGCAAAACCAATGCCATCAATTCCTAACCCTGATGTGCACCTCGCGAAGCTGCTGCTCCGTCACATTGCCCGGCGCGCCGAGCAACAAATCCTGCGCGCTCCCGTTGAGCGGAAAAGCGATGACGTCGCGGATCGATTCCTCGCCCGTCAATAACATTACGATCCTGTCGATGCCAGGAGCCATCCCCGCATGCGGCGGCGCGCCATATTGAAAAGCGTTATACAACGCGGCAAACCTCGATTCCAGCTCCTCCTCCGAATACCCCGCTATTGCAAACGCCTTTTTCATAATTTCGGGCGAATGGTTCCGCACGGCGCCGGACGACAGCTCCATGCCGTTGCACACGACATCGTATTGATACGCATAGATCTCGAGCGGGTCTTTGGTCATCAACGCCTCCATCCCCCCCGCAGGCATCGAAAACGGATTGTGCGTAAAATCTATTTTCATCGTTTCCCCGTTAAACTCATACATGGGGAAGTCCGTGATGAAGCAAAACTCATACGCATCTTTGTCCAGCAACTCCAAAGCATTGCAAAGCCAAGCACGTATCGATCCCGCATAGCCGTTGACCATGGGCAAGTCGTCGCAGATGAAAAACACCGTCTCGCCCTCGTTCATGCCCAGCATGGAAATGAGCTCGCTTTTCTCCTCAGCGGAAAGATATTTCTCGATCGGTCCCTTGAAATCGCCCTCGGAAAGCGTGAGATAGCCGAGCCCAAGCATCCCGATGCTCGTAGCGTGTTTGAGCGAGTTCTCAAAAAAGCTCCTCGGCCGCCCTGCGCAGTTGGCGACGATGCCCCTGACAGGCTTGTCTTTGAACATCGAAAATCCGGCATTCGCAAAAAACTCCGTCAAATCATGAATAATCAGCGGATTGCGCAAATCCGGCTTATCGGAGCCATACATGACCATGGCATCGTCATATCTGATCCTTCGGAACGGAGGCTTCGACACCCTCTTATCGGAGAATTCGGTGAAAGTTTTGTATAAAACCTCCTCCGCCACTCTAAAAACATCATCCTGCTCCGCAAACGCCATCTCAAAGTCGAGCTGATAAAACTCGCCCGGCGCGCGGTCCAGCCTTGCGTCTTCGTCCCTGAAACAAGGCGCGATTTGAAAATACTTGTCAAACCCGGAAACCATCAACAACTGCTTAAATTGCTGCGGCGCCTGCGGCAGCGCGTAAAACTTGCCCTTGTGACGTCGGCTCGGAACAAGATAATCGCGCGCGCCCTCCGGCGATGACGCGGTCAATATCGGCGTCGTGATCTCGATGAAACCCATCGCTTCCATTGTCTTCCGAATGAAGCTGATGATTTGCGAGCGAATGATTATATTGTCTCTAACCGCGGCATTGCGCAGGTCNAGGAACCTGTATTTGAGACGGACCTCCTCNCGCGTCGCGACGGACTCGTTTATCTCAAACGGCAACACGTTCTTGCACGGCCCCAAGACCTCTATTTTGTCGGCAAAAACTTCAACATACCCGGTCGCGAGCTTTGGATTGACGGTATCCTCGCCGCGCGCGCGCACCTCGCCATATGCCGATATGACGGCCTCGCGATTGACGCCCTCGAGCATGGCATCGTCATGCAGGACGATCTGCGTTTTACCGCTGATATCGCGCAAATCGAGGAACTTGACGCCCCCATGGTCGCGGATCGTATCGACCCATCCCGACAAGCGCACGCGCTCGCCGATATTTTCCTGCCGTAGCTCCCCCGCGAGATGTGTTCTTTGCATTGAAATTCCCCCTAAAAATAGAATAAGCCCCGGAAATTAACGAATAATCTCCGGGACGAGCCAAACAGCCCGCGGTGCCACCCGAATTGGCGCGCAACGCGCGCCCGCTTAATTTATATTAGGAACTGCGAACGGTTCCTTATGTTCCGGGGACGACGGAAGTGTCCCTGCGCTCACTACTTGCCAAAATCGCACTTGCAGCCGGCGGCGCGATATCTCTGTTTGGCGTTCCAAAAAAGCGGAGTCTCCCGATGCCGATGATTATATAACGCGCCCCCCGCCTTGTCAAGTAGCAATTTTCCATGAGAAACTGCTCAGCACCGAGCGTAGGTGCCGAGCGCGCTACATAGCATTATCCCTGCTGCATGACGGACGGAACACCGGTCGAGCAGCAGGGATAGCACCTTAATGGCGTAGCGCCGAACCCCGCATCTATCCGTGTTGAGGGGTGAAACCTCACGTTAATACATAACGTCAAGCCCATACTCTTCGACGCACATGCGTTCGACATACCCCAAAACTTTGAATTTGCTGTTATCTGACAGCTTGCGGAACATACAAAGCAGCTTCTGCTCGGTATCGCTCACAAGAGAAGCAGCAGCGCTCTCCGATAGCAACCAATCCAGTGGCACGGAGTAATGGTCAGCAAGCGTTTTGAGCATTGATTTCCTCGGCACCGCCAGGTCATGCTCCCATCTGTATACGGAATTCATTGACACATTTAGTATGGCGCTTTGCTCCTGGAGGGTTCTTTTACCCTTTTGGCGCAAGTTTCTTAATTTTTCTCCGAGACTCATGCGAATCCCTCCTTTCTTAAAGACTGTTTCAACATCGCGTTATGATTTGTTTGCAGAATAAGCATATGTTGTTGAGTTTGTCACTCACACGGTTCTCAACATTTCGCTCAATCTTGCCTCTCTTTCAAGGACACCATTATCGTAATTGTTAAAGTAACTTTAATGTCAATAAGGATTTTGATGTTTTTCATACTTTTTTCTATCTATTTCATCGAAATAAAAGCCCCAAACCGAGCAATTAGGCTGATTTGGGGCAATTTTTACACGTTTTGTTCTCCAAATAATTTTCACATTTCGGCGAAAAATCACACATTTCGTGTGTCATTTTCACTATTCGTGGCTATTTTGGAGCGCAAATACATGATGAAACATTATAGATAATTCAATGTTTTGGGAATTTTTGAGGCTCTGCCTCCTTCTCAATGCCAGCCGCTGCCCCCCTCAAAAGCAGAAAAAACATGGCGGCCCGGAAACCGCCATGTTTGCATGTTAAGCAACAATGACCAATATTCACAAAACATTAACCATTTTGCATAATATCGGTATATAATCATCACAACCAAATCACAACAGGGGGGCACACCTATAATGAAAAAACGCAGAACAATGATAACAATACCGGCCATTATATTATTGGTGGCGTTGTTTATCTTCATCCAGCCGTTGCAAACATTCGCCGTGGACGCGCTGTCCATATTCCGCGTGCAGGACGTGCATGCGATCAACATCACGATCGCCGACATCGATCACATTGCGCAAACGCTGCAAACATATGAGCCGCTCATCTCTGCAATGACCGGCGGCAAAAACGCCGATGCTGCGGCCTTCCGCGACGATGCCAAAAAAGACATCGAATCGATGGACGTAAGCACGCTTGCGGAGGACGTCCTCATCATGCTTGACGACCCCGCAGACTTCACAGCATTCGACCTCAAGCTCCCCCGCGACCTACGCTCGCAAACGCCGCAGATAGCGATGGTCACGTCGACGTCTCAGACCATCACGATCAGCCCGGACAAAATCAACGCAATACTTTCCTATATAGGCGCAACACCGCTCCCCGCATACGCAGACGGAGCCAAAATCACCATCATAACCCCCGCGGCAGCGATCATTGAATACAATGAAAACCTTCTGATCGCCACACAAATGCCGCTGGCACAAGGCGACGCCCAAATCCTGCACGCGCTCTCGGAAAGCCTGCTCTCCCTGCCGCTTTGGACCGAAGACCTCCGCGAGCAGCTCTCCGGCATCGACCTCACTTCCGGCATAGCATATGTGCCGGTCATCGAAGGCTTTGGCCAGAGAGTCACGATTGGCGGATCATTCGGCTACATATACACCGCGTCTGATCTCGAAGCGCTGCTTGGCAGCCTTGGCCTGTCCCCATCGGCAAACGAATCGTCTGCTCCATCAGTTATAGATAACATGCTTGAAGAGAGCTCAGTACTTGTCTGGGCGAAAGACGGCGTGCTATACATTCTGGCCGGGTCCCAACCCACAGGCGAGCTCACGTCCATCGCTCGGAGCGTCCGCTGATGCTCATAGAAACTGACGCGCTCACAAAGCGCTACGGAAGCACGCTTGCCTGCAATAACGTCAGCATATCTGTCGGAGCCGGTGAAATCTTCGGGTTTCTCGGGCCCAATGGCGCGGGTAAAAGCACGTGCATCAAAATGCTCATCGGGCTGATCTTCCCCACGTCAGGCTCCGGCTCCGTTTTAGGCCGCCCCCTCGGAGACGTCAGCGCCCGCAAAAAAATGGGATACCTACCCGAGCAGTTCCGCTACCAGCCATGGATGACAGGAGCGGAACTGCTTGATTTCCATTGCAGGCTGTTCAAGCTCCCAAAATCAAGGCAACGCATCGATGACGCGCTGTTGCGCGTCGGCCTCGCCGACCAAGGGAAGAAAAAGGTCGGAGGCTACAGCAAAGGGATGCAGCAACGCATCGGCCTCGCAGTCGCGCTGCTGCCCGATCCGCAGCTCCTGTTTCTCGACGAGCCCACAAGCGCCCTCGACCCCATAGGCCGCAAGGAAGTCCGCGACATCATATCATCCCTGCGAGATAATGGGACGACGGTGTTCCTGAACAGCCATCTGCTCAGCGAGGTNGAGTCCGTCTGCGACTCCATAGCGATCATCCATCACGGCGAGGTCGCNCGCTTCGGCAAAATGAGCGACCTTCTGGAATCCAAAGTCACGCTGCGCCTCCGCGCCGATGGGCTTGACGATGCCTGCCTCGCGTCGCTCCGCGAGCATTTCGACGAAAACCTCCAAATCCACGCCGACAGCGCTATTACATTAGCGTTAAAATCCCGCGACCTCATACCCGAGATCGCAGCTTTCATCGTCAACCAAGGCGCGAAACTCCATGAGCTGACCCCCGAACACGAAACGCTCGAAAGCGCGTTCTTGCGCATCGTAGGCGAGGACCAGGCGCCCCCAGCCCCGCAGCCGCCGCTGTACCCCTCTAATCCCTACCAACCTAACGCAGCCCCGCAGCCGCAGCCGCCGCTGTACCCCTCCAATTCCTACCAACCTAACGCAACCCCGCAGCCGCAGCCGCCGCTGTACCCCTCCAATTCCTACCAACCTAACGCAGCCCCGCAGCCGCAGCAAGAACCAATACCTGACAGGAGCGCAAGCGAGGAGGGATTTCAATGATAGCAATAATGCGAGCCACATTCGGAGAAGCCGCAAGACGCAAAACCTTCATCGTCATGGGCTCCATAGCCATACTATTCCAGCTCCTCTGGGGCATCCTGCTCCACTACGCGCTGCGAATGGACATCCCCGGCGGGCTCATCGACACCGCCTCATATCTCCTGACCACCATGGGGCTCCAATTCGCATCGATGCTGCTCGCGCTGCTCACGATAATGCTCGCCGCAGGATCGGTCGCATCGGACCTCGACACAGGCCTGTCCCACGGAATCCTCTCTCGGCCCATCCGCCGCGCCGAATACATCCTCGGCAAATTTATTGGCCTTGTCCTCATAACAGCCGCGTTCGCCACAGCCTTCTACGCTTTGCTTCTCATAATCGGCGGATTATCAGGCCTCGTCACCATCACCGCCCTCTCCATATGGAGAATCCTCGGCGGCTGGCTCCTCTTCCTGACAGCTCCGCTCGCCGTGCTATGCCTCACCCTCTGGGGCTCCACAAGGTTCAGAACGGTCCCAAACGGCATCTTGATGATTTTCATCTACATACTCGGCAACATCGGCGGCATGGTCGAGCTTGTCGGCCAGCTTCTGAGCAGTCGCTCCGTCAGCAGCGCGGGCGTGTTCCTCAGCTTGATATCGCCGTTCCACGTCCTATATCTGACATGCGAAGAATTCATAATGCCGAGCGCCAGCCTCGCGCAAAACGCGGCGCGATTCGCCGGCGGCCTCAGCGGCGGAGGCAACCCGCCAAGCACGCTGATGTACGTATACATCGGAATCTACGCCGTCGCGTTCATGCTCTTCGCGCTCCGCAGCTTCTCAAAAAAAGACATTATTTGAAAGGATGATAATGATGGGATGCGTATATGCAATGACCACAGTCACAAATTTGAAAGGAGATCGCAAAAACTATTCGGCATCGTTTCTTGTTGATACCGGTGCAACTGATACGGTTATCCCGGCAAATGAACTTGAAAAAATAGGAATCAAACGTGAAAGCAAACGCGATTATGAGCTTGCGGACGGCAAAGTAACAAGCTACGATGTCGGATATGCATTTATCTCTGTCAACGGAGAAAAAGTCGCAGCGAATGTTGTATTTGGTGAAAACAACTGTGAACCTTTGTTAGGTGTGACAGTGCTGGAATCCGCAGGTCTGGTTGTCGATCCAATCAGGCAAGTATTGCGAAAAACTGCGGCAATCACGCTTAAATGACACCTACAGCAACATTAAGCAAACAGCTTAGTACACACGACCGTATGCGGTGATACAATCGCATACGGTTTTTAGTGAATGTCATTCTGAGGGAGCTTGCGACCGAAGAATCTTGTTCTGCCGAAATTGGTAGTCAGCTATGCACAAAAGCCGTTTTCGAGAGCAAAGGCAAATTGCTTCAACCTGCCTCCGAAAACGGCTCTTGTTATTCAACCGCAGAAAATGATACTCGTTCCGAAAATGATACTCGTGCTGATAGCGATATTCAAAAGCACAGCAACCCGCAAGCCTTGCAACATGCCACCCGCAGCAGCCGGCTGCTAATTATCGCTGCCGTAAACGATCAAAATCTCCTTCGTCGCATTCAACCATGTAACCCTGCAATTCAGGTTCTCCGCCGCAAAACGCAACGGCAGATACGTCCTGCCCCCTTCGATGAACGGAACGATATCCATTTCCCTGTTCTCATTATTTACTACATAATCGTAATTCCCGATCCACATCAACACCAAATTGTCGCACGCATCGAGCGTCACCTTTCTCTCGCCCGCATCCCAGCTAACCTCCCCATCCATGGTCTCGACCACTGCGCGGATAGGAAGCATCGTTCGATCATTGCGGATCATCGGCGCGGTCTTCTGCCCCGGATCGACCTCGACAATATTGCCATTGACCTCCATCATAGGATTGTCGATTTGCATCAGAATGTATTGCTTCGTATGCTCCGTGCAATTGATCTTTCCACACCTCGGGCACGGCACAGGATCGATCTCCTCTGTCCAAACCTCGTTCGAGACCGGGCCGAGCGTTTCATCAAGTCCCGCAAACGCATCGCCTTCCGATATTAACGCGCGGACGATATAGCAGTAGGTGCGGCCTTCACGCAGCTTGACGTCCACATATGAAGTCCCTTCTATCGCAAAGTCCGTAAGCGGGTACGTATATCCCCCGCTGACTTCCGCCCTGTATACGCGATAATATGTGATGCCCTGAACCGGCGTCCATGTGAGCCTTACGCCCACGGTCTGGGTAGCGTCGCCTTCTGCCAATATGGCGGAATACGACAGTGTAGGAGCTCCGGGATTCGTCGGAACGGGCGTCGGCGTCGGGGTAGTGTCGGGCGCCGCTCCCGGGTTTTTGATCACAGCCCCCGGATAACCGAAGTTACAGGTAATTGAGAGAGGGTCGAAATTAGTGCCGCCGGAAACCTTTAAATAATAATCTCCGGCATTGGTAAGCTTCCGTTCAAATTCCCGCGTAACGGAAAAGTTGCCGGTGCCATAAATCGATGTCTCTCTTCCTCCCATCAATGTGCTGCCTTCATATAGGTTTATGTTGGCTGAACTCTCAAAGCCGCCGCCGGCCGGTCTGGTAACGCCAATTTTGATTGTTTCATCAGCGTTTGGAACACTTACCTTAAACCAATCGACATCATTCGTTGCTGTTATGGTAAACGACATCGGAGTATCTTTCACCATAGGCGTGGCGTTCTTCCATTCATCGTTGTTCTCATAGGCATCAGGAGCAACAAGAGCATACCTAATGCGTAATGCCGACAAGTTAACCCCGCCGGTTATTTTTATGTAGTAATCCCCCGCATCAGTAAGTTTGCGGTAAAAGTTGTCCCGCGCAACAGAAAAGTTTCCAGTGCCATAAATCGAATTCTCTCTGCCGCCCATCAATGTGTTGCCTTCATAAAGGTTAATGTTGACCGAGTTCTCAAATCCGCCTCCCTCAGGCCTGTCAACAATGAAATTGATCGTTTGATCCGCGCTTGGTACGGTTAATTTGAACCAATCGACATCATTGCTTGCAGTAATGGTAAAAGAAATCGGTGAATTCATTGTCATTTGCTTTGCGTTTTTCCATTCATCGTTATTTTCATACGCATCAGGTCCGATAAGCGTATACTTGATGCGCAGCGCTGAAAGATTGATTCCTCCGGCAATTTTTAAATAGTAGTCTCCCGCGTCCGTCAATTTGCGGTAAAAGTTGTCCCGTGCAACAGAAAAGTTCCCAGTGCCATAAATCGAATTCTCCCTACCGCCCATCAACGTGTTGCCTTCATATAGATTGATGTTGATAGAAGCAGCAAAGCCCCCGCCGTCCACCTTGTCTACGCTGATATTAATTGTCTGGTCCGCACTTGGTACAGTGAGCTTATACCACTTCACATCATTTGTCGCTTCAATGGTAAACGTCGCCGGGGTATCCTTCGCCAACGTGGTCGCCGTCTGCCATGTGTCCGCCGCCAACCCGGTTGCAGGGATCAACGCAAACAGCATGAGAACGGCTAAAGCAATGCCAACAAACCTCTTTTTCATAATCAAAATCCTCCCTTATTCATAATCACGTATAAATACGTAAATGCGCACACCTTATGAAGGTTTATGCCCGCCCGTGAGGCTCCGTCTCACAATTCTGATGCTGCCCGCCCATGAGGCTCCGCAGCAACCCGTGACCGCCGCCCGCAAAGGCACTATTCATCCAAATACCCATACCGCGTGTCCAAAGTTATCGCCCTCGTGGCGCTGTCATAACCGACATAAACATCAATGGCTTTCATAAGCTCCCTCAGCTTAAAGAAATTGCTCCCGCCGATGTTATACACAACCAAGTCAAGCACATTGCCGTTCAAATATATCGTCGACGGCGTGGGAATCGCGCTTTTCGCTTTTCCGTCCCCCTGCACCATCTCGCTGTCGTTTGGTGTATACGATTGCCCCCTCGTCAACGTAATCGCCTTTGTCGCAGTGTCATACCCGACCTCGAACTGCTTCTCCGTTCCATTGAGTACATACGCCAAATCGCGCAGCTTAAAGTAGTTCGCGCCCCCAATATTGTACGCCTCAAACGCGGTTGCCGTGCCATTGACATATACGGTTGACGGAGTGGGGTTCACCTTTGTCGAACCAGGCTGCGCCGGAGCCACGGGCTGCGCGGGCACCTGTGACATCTGCGGTATCGCAGGCGGCGTCCCTGTGGAAAAGGGAATGCCCTGTTCTTTTGAGTAAGTCTCAGCATAAGAGCCTGCTTTACCATAAATTGCTGTCAGGCTTTCGCAACCATTAAACGCATAAGGGCCAATGCCTGTGACGCTATCTGGTATCGTCACGCTTATCAGGTTTGTGCATTTAGCAAACGCTGAATCTTGAATATACGTGACGCTGTTTGGTATCGTCACGCTTGTCAGGCTTATGCATTCTATAAACGCACCTTCTATAATGCCTGTGACGCTGTCTGGTATCGTCACGCTTGTCAGGCTTTCGCAAAATGCAAACGTCATACGTTCAATTATCGTAACACCAACGGGTATCGTCACACTTGTCAGATTTGTACACCCCATAAACGCATAATCTCCAATGCTCGTGACGCTAGCGGGAATTGCCACGCTTGTCAGGTTTGTACAATACATAAATACCATTCCACCAATGCTCGTGACGCTGTTTGGTATCGTTATACCAGTCAGTCTTGTACAACCATTAAACGCGCCATTGTCAATGCTCGTGACGCTGTTTGGTATCGTCACGCTTGTCAGGCCTTCGCACAATGCAAACGCGCTATTACCAATACTCGTAACGCTGTTTGGTATCGTCACGCTTGTCAGGTTTTCGCACGAATAAAACGCATTTTCACCAATGCTCGTGACGCTGTTTGGTATTATGACATTACCGCCCGTGCCTTTGTATTCCGTCAACACACCGTTTTCAATAGTAAAATCTGCACTGCTCGCGTTTGCCGTCATTGCCAGCAGCGAAAAGCACATCACTGCCGCAATAAAAACCCCTACTCCCTTTTTTACAGTTCTTCGCATTTCTTCTCCCCCTTGTTCTTTATGGTTTTGTTTGACAATCCCGTCCGAAAGATAGGTTGTGCTGCTACATCACCCCACCCTTTGTGAATATCCGGCGAGCGGGACAAATGCCCGCCCGCCGGGCATCGTAGAAAGGCCACAATAAAAGCGCGCAGGGGCAAATTTGCCTTGCCTACGCGCCAAAAACACCTTCAGCGTTATACACGGGAAACTCAAACAGCCACATATTACAAAATCAGCTTGAATGAACCCTGAAAATCGGGTATACTGATAATGCTGTAGCGGCGGAATAATCCGTGTTTGTAGGCATCGAGTAAACGTGTACCCTACATTCCCCGTGCGGTGCGGTAACACCTCACGGTCGCTGCGGCCCTGATAATGGCCTCACTTGTGAGATAGTATCACAGTATTTCTACATAATCAATACCAATCTTTACATTCGCAAAAAACGCAGAAAGTATAGAACAACATGAAACGAATCCTTCTCATATTACTCTCGGCAATTATCTTGCTCTCCGGATGCAGAACAACGAAAGCGCCGGAAAGCGTGTCAGGCGCCGCAAACGGCCCCTCAACGACAAATCCGGCGTATGATGACGACACCTCCCCTGCAACTAACCCCGCGCCGGACGACACCTCCCCTGTAGCCAACCTCACACCGGACGAAAGCACCACAGCCCACACAGTAACCGATAGCACCGACGAAAGCACCACAGCCCCCACAACAACCGATAACACCGACGAAGGAGGGGATGATGAAATGAGTTACAGCACAATCACCGCGCAAGAAGCGAAACAAATCATCGACGGCGACGAAGAATACATATTGCTGGATGTCCGCACGGAAGCTGAGTATCTCCAACAGCGGATCGACGGCGCGATCCTAATTCCGCACACTGAAATCAACACGGCTGCTCCGGACAAGCTGCCCGATAAAGATATGATCATCATCGTCTACTGCCGCTCCGGCGCAAGAAGCGCAGCCGCGTCAAAAGCCCTCGCGCAAATGGGTTATACCCGGGTATACGACTTTGGCGGCATCATATACTGGCCGTACGACACGATCAGCGGCAACTCCGCAGATAAATGACAAACTTATAAAACGCACATAGCTATCATAATACCACATGCCTCCCAAATGCCGCTGTCATGGCAGCGCAACTGGTGAAACGCAGGTAAAGCATTTTCAATAGCCCGACCAACACCAAAGCAGCGGCGCCGACTGCATAAGTCAGCGCCGCTTCTCGTTGTCTATTCGTGGGACTGCCCAAAGCGCCTAGTCCGTCACATACGGAAGCAAGGCAACATGACGGGCGCGCTTAATGGCGATCATGAGCGTCCTCTGATGCTGCGCGCAAACGCCGGTCGTCCTGCGCGGCAGAATCTTGCTGCGCTCAGAAATATACCTTTTGAGCTTGGCCGCGTCTTTATAATCAATTTCTTGCGCCTTATCCACGCAAAACTGGCAAACCTTCCTGCGCTTGCGCGCATGCTGCCTGTTATCTCTATCGTTTGGCAAATTATCACCTCCCATATATTATCAAAATAATCCTGTACACGCGGTAAGCCTCGCGTTAGAACGGCAGCTCCCCGTCGTCCATGTCAAGCTCGGAAAAATCAGAACTCTCGACGGGCGTGGAATACCCGCCGCTGAAATCATCCTTCGGCTCGACGGGGCCGAAGCTCGCCTCCCTGCTCTTCTTGCTCTCCGTAAAGTATATGTTCTCCGCGACGACCTCCGCGCTCCTCCGCTTGTTGCCATCCTTATCGGTCCAATCGCGGATCTGCAAACGCCCAGTCACCGCAGCCATCTGGCCTTTCACAAAATACTTAGAGACAAACTCGGCCGTATTGCGCCAAGCGACGACGTCGATAAAATCAGTCTGCCTCTCCCCGCCGTCCTTCGGGGCGAACCCCCTGTCGACAGCCAGCGTGAACGACGCCACAGAAACCCCATTCGGCGTCTGCCGCAATTCAGGGTCGCGTGTCATCCTGCCCATGATAACGATTTGATTCATAGTTCCTCCTATTCGCCAATGACAGTGATGAGCGAGCGCATGATTCCGTCTGTGATCTTAAGTACGCGATCCAGCTCTGCCGGAAATTCCGGGCCGGACGTGAACTTGACAAGCACGTAATACCCGTCAGGCTTGTCGTTGATCAAATACGCCAGCTTTTTCCTGCCCATTTCGTCAAGCTCATTCACAGTGCCGTTCGCTTCGATAAGCGCCTTGAACTTCTCAACCATAGCGGCGATCTGTTCTTCGCCGATGTCGGCGTCGATGATGTACATGAGCTCGTAATTTGCCGATGTCTTAGCCATTCTTCTACCTCCTTATGGTCATATGGCCCCCGGTCCCGCCGGGAGCAAGGATAATGCCGGTTCATCATTATGCGTCATATGTCCCGCATCCTACGTCTCGCAATGCGCCAAGAATAATATCGCACATCGCAAATGCAGAATGCAAACGATCAAACGAGGCCTCGAGCAAATGTACGCATCGGGCGGATCCGCCTCGCCCGCAAATGCAAAAATGAACCTGACGTGCTTGCTTATTGTACCATAAAGTATAGAGTTGTCAATAACATTTTAACTTGTGACAAAACAGCGTTTACGTAGAAACCACAGGCGAAAACGATGGAAGCCACGATAGCAAAATAGCCCTTTGCACCACGAATTTCACACGGAATATTTTTCAAATTCCAATACCAACAGGCTAAGGAATTTCACGGAGGGGTGATTACGAAGTGCCCAAAACGGAATGCATACAAGTTTTTGGGAGAGTCGCAATTGGGTTTTGACAGTGTTATCTGTAGGTTTACATTGCCTCTATATAGTGATTCCTAAATTCTTCATAAGCATCATGAATATTGTATTCTATGCTTGGGCGAAGTAATAGCTCCATATCTGAGCAAAAAGCTGAATCACCAAGTTTTCCAGCTAGGTTATCCAAATATTGTTTTGCTGACGGAACATCGCCAACCGAGTGTTCCATAAACTTCCTGTAGCATAGAATGGTATTGGCGATATCAAGACAACCATTTTTATGCGCGTAATAGATGTCAAACAAATCTCGCCCTTTTTTCCGTTGGTATAGTGCTCTGATTTTAGAACCTATCAGTTCATCCATAGTGTATGTGATAACACCGCAGTTTCCGGTAAACCACGGATTTCGCACCTCAAACGGT
>JGI24702J35022_10000881_pt1 | contig 18608 bp, 23 predicted proteins | sample TergutTh196P4_FD_35022 | JGI IMG/M metagenome (IMG submission 35022)
CACCCTGGGGTTCAAGATGAGCTACGAGGCCAGTTTCGCGGCCCAGGAGGCGTGGGCGTTCATCGAGTTCCTTGCCTTGCAGATGTTCTACAAAATCGACGGCATTCTTATCAACAACCAGATGATCAAGTCCATGAATGTGGGAGCGTTGCTCTTTATGGCATCAAGAATTACTCAAGCGAAAATTGGCGATAAATGGAGCATCTGCAACATGACAAAGAACGACAAGGAGATCTTTGAAAAGCTAGGCATCGAGATGGTTCCCATCGGCTGACCTATACCACATTTTTTGGGAATTGAATTTAATTAATGCGGAATAAAGCAGCCACAGGTGCTTTTTGAGGTGCTACACAGGGCTATTATGTAGATAAATGGTCCTCAGATACATTGTGAAAGAAGCATTTTTGTGATGTACGATTATCTGGTTGTAGGCATGGGCCTATCTGGCGCTGTGTTTGCTCATGAGGCAACACTTAAGGTAAGCGTTGCCTTGTCATGGACAAACGGGATCATATTGGTGGCAATACGTACTGTGATAGCATCGAGGGCATCACGGTATGCGAGTACGGGGCGCATATTTTCCATACCGACGAAAAGGAAATGCTGATAGTATTATGACATATGCATATACTACAGTATTTACAAAAGCGGCAAACGGTCTGTTTAGTGTTAATTTTCCTGACATACAGGGGTGTTATACAAGCGGCGATGATATGGCAGATGCTGTCTATATTGCACAAGATGTACTCAACTTAACCTTGTACGATCTGGAGCAAGATAAAAAACCAATACCAGAGGCAAGCAGACCTCAGGATATAATAATCACAAGAGAACAATTCACGAGTGTTATCGCAGTTGACACGGAGATATACCGGCGTTTCTTTGAGAATAAGTCAATAAAGAAAACACTCACCATACCTATGTGGTTAAATGAACAGGCAGAACGCGCAAACGTTAACTCTTCTCAGACGTTACAAAAAGTACTAAAAAGCGAATTGCATATAAAAGTATAACACCGCAGGAGATACTATGAATATTACTCTCATACTATCAGGGGGATCCGGGGTGCGTTTCGGGAGCGGGACTCCTAAGCAGTACTATATGCTGATGGGCAAAGAGGTCATCGCATACTCGATTGACGCGTCTTTGAATTCAAATTTAATGAATGAAACCATAATAATCGCTGGTACGCAGTATGTTGAGCGCCTTTCTGGTGCATATGGCGTTACGTGCATTGAGGGAGGCGCTTCAAGGAATGAATCATTGAAGAAAGGGCTGGACTACATCAATGTTACTTATCCTTCCTGCGAAAAAGTGTTCATCAACGAAGCAGTTCGACCATTTTTGACGACTAAAATTATAGATGAATATTATAGTTATCTCGATGAATACGATGCCGTGATTACGACACAGCATATTACCGATAGCCTCGGACGCGATGGAGAAGCGGTTACAATGCGGGATGAATATTACCTAATTCAAGCTCCGGAGGCATTCAGGTTTGATTATTTATATCGTCATTTTTCCGCAGAATCGACGATTACTGCTACAGTGCAGCAGTTGCCGGACGATAGGAAAGTGTTAAAATATTTTGATTTCAGACATAACATGAAGATAACATACAAAGAAGACCTACTCCATGCGGAACAGATTTTGAGGCTTTACTACGGGAACAGTGCCGATAATGAGAGGTAGCGTTGCGAAACTGCTATAGTTGTTGGATTTCTATCAGATAAATTTGAAATACGGAGGTAAAACATGGAACACAAGCTTATGACTGAACGCGAAAAAGCAGACATTTATATGAAGACAATTGAATTGGAGGAAGTTGGACGAATCGAAGAATCCAAAACACTAAGGAGAACGATCCCCATACCGGCATATCTGGCAAAGGTATTCAAGGAAAAGGTTGGAGCAGAATTTTTGACTGATGGTGGGTATAATCTAGCGGAAGCGGAGGCAAAGTATGGATCGGATTGGCTTGCTCGATAGCGTTATTATCAGCGAAGCAGATATCGCACAAGGCCGAATTTGGTTGAATACGGATGGGATGGAGCGCGAGGGCAGAATAAGCTATCAACGCGGTCTGACAATGGCAATTGATACATTCAAAACAGTGCAAAAGGTTACATCAGAAGACTTAGAGTTGGTAATACTTGCTGAGTATACATTTATCGCGCAGGAATTGGCATTATGCGATCCAATGGATTCCCAAGCGACATCGAGCCTTAAAAATGCTATGCAAAGCTTTGACGATGCCTTTCTAGCTCTTGAAGCTATAGCAGATATCACGTTGTATAAAGGTGCGGAAATGACCCACCCCCACAGCGCCAAATATCGGATCAAAGATATGCCGAAAGATGCTTTTCATATCATGTGTATCGCACATCGTGCTCGACTTAATAACATCCTTAAGTCACCGGGAATCAATCTGTCCGAGAAGAATCTGCTCATTCAAAGGTTGGAAAACATCAATGCAGCGCAGTTGGTTTATTTGGACAAGCAGGAGCGCATCAACTATGTAGGTTCAGGAGAAACAAATAGATCAGAGGTATAATTTTGTCTGAAATATGAAGATAACATGATAAGAAGATTTGCTCAATGTGGACTAGATTGAGGGGTCTTAATACGGAGATATTGTCTTGTGAGTTATATAACTAAAAAACTGATTGCGATGGATTTGGATGGCACCATTACGCAGCACAAAAGTGCGTTGTCTGCAGTATGCCGCAAGGTTTTGGAGGAATTGACGCTCCGTTATCGACTTTTCATGGTATGTGCGGGAGGATGCGAGCGGGTATACAAACAAATGGGAGAGTTCCCCCTTGACATTATAGGGTTTTATGGCATGCAATATTCAACTGTTATGGACGGCAAACTAGTCATCCAGGAGAAGCACACAGAGGCAGTAGACAGGGAGGATATTTTGGTGCGGGCGGAAGCTCTCCGTACCGAGTTTGGCTTTGATAACTACGATGGCGATTGTATGGAATTTCACGCATCCGGCATGCTGACGTTTCCAATACTGGGGACAACGGCGTCTCTTGAAAAAAAACTGTTATACGATCCTGACAGAAAAAAGCGCAGAAAGTATTTCAGCAGAGTACAGGAAGTGTTCGACGATTATACGGTTTTCATCGGAGGGACGTCGTCTTTTGATATCGTGCCGCGCCCGTATAATAAGTTGCATGCGATTGATTGCTATTTGCGCGATAGCGGGCTGGAGCGGGTTGATGTTATATATTTTGGCGATGACTTCGGCCTTGGGGGGAATGACAGTGATATTCCCGGATCCGGAATCGAGTTTGTCCGCATTGATGACTATAGAGAGTTTCCTTCAATAGCGAGGCGGATGTTTTTGGAATAAACTAAGGAGGGGTAATTATGGTATACGCAGGTATCCTGGCCGCCGGGATGGGGGTTCGTATGAACAGGCAAGATATGCCTAAGCCGTTTCTTCAACTAGGGAAAAAGCCAATAATTATTCATACTCTGGAACAGTTCTTTATCAGCCGGCAGGTTGAAAAAATAATTGTCGTAGTTCATGAGTTTTGGAAACGGTATGCAGAGGATATGATATCGAAACACGATACGATGGGCAAAGACGTGGTTGTAATAGCCGGCGGAGATAATAAAACCGCATCAATAAAAATGATATCCGAGCATATAGTGATGACCTGGGGAATCCACGATGAAGACATATTGCTTGCTCACGATGCTGTGCGGCCTTTCATAACGCAACGGATGATAGATGAAAACATAGATACGGCAGATAGAGTAGGCGCGGCAAACACGGTCATGACAACAAACGATACAATTATTGTGACGTTGAATGGCCGAACCTTGGCTGAGATTCCACCGAAGTCCACGATGTTTGCGCAGCAAACCCCTATAACATTTAAACTCAATCTGTTGAACACAGTTTTCCATAATATATCAAGGCAAGGGGGCGCGCTCGAAACGGAGACGGAAATCGCGCGTCTTTTTGTACAGCAGGGATACGAAATGCAGCTTGTTACCGGCGAGTATTCCAACATGAAAATAATAAATCCCTATGATTTAGAAGTTGCCGAAGCACTTCTTCAGGAGAGGATGAAATGATAAGCCGCGTTTACAGGCTGGTGGATACGAAGCGCATAGAAATGGTGCTGCGCGAGGTCGAATTTGAAGACGACGTTGTTTTGACTGCACCTGATTATCTTTCCATATGCGCTGCTGATCAACGCTACTATTTTGGTAAGCGCAGCCGTGAAATCTTAAAAATTAAGCTGCCTATGGCGCTAATTCATGAGGCCACTGCGACTGTGCTTTATGATAACAGCGGAAGATTAAAACAGGGTTCTAAAGCAGTGCTTGTTCCACTTATCGAAAAAGCTCGCACCAGTGGTATAAAAAGCAACTATGACCCGGCGAATCCTTATGTGTCCAGCGGTATTGACGGTTTCATTAGAGATTATGTTGCCGTGCAGCGAAACAGGCTAATACCGATAGAAGGGGAATATTTGCCGATTTATGTGTTTAGCGAATTGCTCAGCGTCGCAATCAATGCGCTGGAAGCGTTTGATTCAACGCGCTGCACAGATGCCGGAACCGTGGGCATATGGGGCGACGGTAATATGGGATATATAACAAGCTTGGCTCTAAAATGCCTTTATCCTGATGTTGAAATAATTGTGGTTGGGAAAACCTTGCGGAAGCTTCAGAGGTTTTCTTTTGTAGATCGGACATACACTTTTGATGAGGTACCAAATGGTATTTCTATAGATCATGCATTCGAGTGTGTTGGAGGAAGCTCAAGCGAAACAGCGATAAAGCAGATATTTGATATTACTATGCCGCAAGGATGTATAAGTTTATTGGGCGTCAGTGAAGAAGCAGTTCCGATTAATACTCGAACTGTACTTGAGAAAGGTTTTAGAATAATCGGCAACAACAGAAGTAATGCTGATGATATGAAAAAAGCTGTATCACTGATCCGTGACAGCGATATATGTAAAAAATACCTGACGACGCTTATTTCTGAAATTGTTGAGGTAAAAGAAGAAAAAGACATCTCGCATGCTTTTGAACAAAGCAGCCTGAATGATTTTAAAACAATTATGAAAATGGAGATCTAGTCTATTATAATCTGTGAGAATGTAATCAGAAAATATTTAGTGATATTTGATTCGGATATAATTACTATACCAAATCTGCCACACACCTCGATAGTTTGTCTGCACCTTGGGTGTTCAGGTGGTCGTAGTCTTGAAAGTCGTTGACATCAAAATCGGCGCTGTTGAATAAGTCATGGAAACTCAGGTTGCTGTCAGGAGGCATCTTATCCAGATGCTCATATAAAGAAGTTCGAAGTTCCGGAGAGCTGAATTGTCTATAGAACTTTGTCACCGGTGGGATGAGGACCACAACTCTCACTTGTTTTTTTCTCATCTGGGCTAAGAAATCGGACAGCAATTTTATGTTATCTTCAAGATGCTTTAGGTTATTATTGCCATTGTGGGCCTGCGCTCGTGTTTGCGCGGCTTTTTCATTTGTTTCGTCGCTCTGCTCCCTGAAAGAATATCTGAGCATTCCATTTGGCGGACGGATATTATACTCATTGTTGAAGTATTCCAATGGAGCGAGCCGAGCAGAAAGTTTGTTATTTTCTTTTTCACAAACGCTCCTGAGGTCGAATAAGATACCAAGAAGCGGGTCTGTTTGGGTTTGCTGCATTGCCGGCTGAAGCTCGCCTTTGTAGTTATGTAAGTCCTTGAAGACCGGATAGTTGGTGCGCATAAGAACAGATCTGTAATAGTCTGATGGATTATCCGACATGTCGGTGTGCCAGAAATAGTACCCACCGGCAATGACTACTGTGTTTATCTTGCTGCAATACTTTTTTGCGGTCTTTGCGGACAGGAATGCATAATATGGGTCTTGTGCGTTGGTTGCTAAGTTTGTTGCGGCGCGTGGCATCAGATTCTCTCTGAGACCGACCATGGCATATGATGATCCGCATAATACAATCGATGTGTCGTTGCGGCTCGAGCTGAGGCTGCGCAGCTTCCCGGAGAGGTAGAGGCGGTCATAATCGAATCCGTCGATTGGGAAGCAGAAACGCGCTCGTGCATGTAAGTCTTGCGGAATGATTGTGATGTCGATTTTTTGAGAAGTTTCATCGAGGTCGTCGTAATTCGCTGCAAGCATGACATTAATGCTTTCATCGTCGATATCTGGTACGGCATTATAACTGCCTCTTATTGCGATTGGCTGTATGCCTTTTTGAATGATTTGTGTTTCCGGTGGCTGTAACCCGGGTTGTATATAGAGCTTGACTTTTAGAGTTTTAAGCCAACTCGCTAGCAGTGCGACAAGCGGTGTTCGCAAACTGTTGAGTTCGCGCATAGTAATTATTCCTCCTGTAGCTAAGTGAGGCTCTAGTTGCGCTAGCACTGTGTCAATAGCTGAGAGCTCCGGGAGGTCATTGGAGATTGAACTCTCGCTTCCACACCAGTTGCAGAAGGCTTGTAAGTTTTCTGTGCTAGCTTGTTCATCACCGGTATATAATGAGTCTAATAGCTGGTATGCCAATATGCTGCCGGTTTTATATGTCAGTGAGTTCATGATGATATCCTTTACACAAGTTTGTTCTATTTGTGTATTATAGTGGTAAGACGGCAATTATGCAACAGGAATGTCAATGCTGTCGTCGCCAAAGGCTCGTTAGACACAACGAGTGTTCGGGTGGCGTATCAAGCCCATCAATGCTCGCCTTAGGAATTGCTTTTTTTCTGCTGGGTTGGTATAATCAGGGCATTGCTCGATCGCGTTTGTCTTTGCGGTATTGCTATTGACAGTTTGCGCATTTATATATGGGACGAGAGTAATCGTTTATAGGCAATATGTCATATGCTTTTCGCACGGCACAATGATATGTTTTTGCTCTGTGGAGGTTTGGCATGCATAATCTCATCGAGTTTCTGGAAGAGACGTGTAATATATGGGGTAGTTGTGCGGCTGTGGATGCTGATGATGGTACGCTGAGCTTTAATGAGCTGCGTGATGCTGCGTTACGGGTCGCAGGACACATTGTTGGTATACGCGGCAGGTCATGCGAGAAGAAGATGATCGCTGTTTATATGGCTAAGGGGGCTAAATGCCTTTGCGCAATGCTTGGGGTGCTTTATAGCGGCAATATCTATGTACCTATGGATTGCCGTGCTCCAATTAATCGTACTAAGCTGATTGTTGATATTATTAAGCCTGTGTTGGTTATAACTGATGCAAAGGGCATGCGCATGCTTGCGGATGCCGGGGTTTCTGCTGACATTATTGTTGATTACGACAATATGGGGGAGCTGGCGCTTATTGAGCATGGCGGCTTGGTTACGGCAACTTTGGAGAATTCGCGCGATGTTGACCCGGCTTACGTGCTGTTTACGTCCGGCTCGACCGGCGTACCGAAAGGCGTCGTTATTCCGCACAGGAGAGTTATAAACTATATCAACTGGGCGAGAGACTGTTTTTCGATTTCGAGCGAAGAAATTATCGGGAACCAAGCTCCTTTTTATTTTACGGTGTCGGCGATGGACATTTTTCTTTGCCTCGCAACGGGTTCTAAGCTGTGCATAATACCGGAAGGTTTGTTTTCCAAACCGGATAAGCTGTTGCACTATTTGCAAGAGCATGATGTTACGCTAGTTTTCTGGGTTTCATCTGTATATAATCATATTGCGCAAGCGAAGGCTCTGGATGGTGTTGGTTCGTTGCCGCTCAGGCGCGCATGGTTCGTTGGCGAGCCGATGGCTGTACAGAGCTTGCAATACTGGATGAACGGATTGCATGATGTTGAGTTTGTGAACATGTATGGGGCGACGGAGACGGACATGACGATCTTTTTTCGCGTGCCAAAGGGTGTTGCTTTTGATGGGGGAGTGCCGTTGGGGAAGCCATGCGCCAATACTGACATTTTGCTTTTAAATGACGATGGCGGTTGCGTTGATCAGGGAGAGATCGGCGAGATTTGTGTGCGCGGTTCTTGCCTTGCGTTGGGATATTTTTCCGATTTTGAGAAGACACAGAGGAGCTTTGTGCAAAACCCTCTGCATAAGGATTACATTGATGTTATTTATCGTACTGGAGATCTTGGCGAGTTGAGGGAAGGGCTCATTCTGTTTCATGGGCGAAGAGACCATCAGTTCAAGCATTTGGGCTACCGTATTGAAGCGGGCGAAATTGAAGCAATTGCGGCGAAGTTTCCCGGTATTAAGAATGTTTGCGTGTTGTATGATGGCGAGAGGCGGCAAATTGCGTTGTTTTATGATTCTGATGAGGTTGTTGATGAGATTGCGTTGCGTCGTGCGTTGATGGCGGATTTGCCGGTGTATATGGTTCCAACGCGGTTTATTAGGTTAGATGCTATGCCATTCAATGCGAATAAAAAGAAAGACCGGATTGCTTTAAGAAAGCGTTATTTGGAAAGTGGTGATTGAGTTGACTATAGAAGAAAAGCTGGTGTTAATTGAGCAAGTTTTACAGGTGGAGCAGTTCACTTTGTCGGTGGATACTTTGCTGGAAGACGTGCCGCAGTGGGATTCATTGAGCATTTTGAATTTGCAGATTGAGCTGACGGCTATTGAGCCAAGCGTCTCGTTTGATAACCTTCATGAGTGCATGACCGTTGGTGAGATTTGCGCAATGTTTTGATGCTGGTGATTGGAGGAATGTTGGTTGTTGCGCTTCGATGTCAGAGTGGGGCGAGAAATGTACTGCGTGTGAGCATGAGGTTTTAAGGTGATTGGCAAAGCGGCCGCAATGTTGTATAATGGGCTGAAGGCACGGTGATGGGCTTCAAGCTGCGGATATTGGCAGCGGCATTTGAGATACTTGGCAGCTTATACGATATGGGCGACAGCGATGACGCAGAAGGATTTGAACGCGCTGTGGAGCCGATTAGCGCGGAAAGGGTGAGCGGTATGTTTACGAATTTGATAGAGAATGAGAAAAAGCAACGAAGGCTTCTGGTTAGGCAAAGCCGCGAGGAAGGTCGCGAGGAAGGTCGCGAGGAAGGTCGCGAGGAAGGTCGCGAGGAGGGCGTTGACATTACTACGGGAATTATTGGCGCGTTGGCGCAGGGCGAGCCGATAGACGAAATAGCGAGCAGATACGATATATCTGCCGATAAAGTAAGGGAGATCCAGTCGCTGCTATCCCAGCTGCCGCCGCCGCCAAAGTCGTAGCTGCTTTGAGGGGCAGGCTGTTTGAGTGCTATATTGATGTAACCGCTAGCTAGGAAATGCACTGTTAGCGCGACGCGATATTCGCATTATTCGACAGTTGGTCGTACTTGTATGTGTCCGTCCGGAGCGAGTGATGGGGTTGCGTTGCTTGACTAAATGTGGTATAGAAAACCGCATAAAGGGCGGAATTCTAGCATCTATCAATATATAACAGAGAGCTGAATACGGAGATATGCGTATGAGAGAATTCAATGTGACCGGGCTGTGCGTGCCTGAAGAGGACTATATGGTGGACATCAGCGGCAAGATCGAGCAGATTAAGGCGATGGTCGACAAGCGTAGCTATTTCACCATTAACCGCGCGAGGCAATACGGAAAGACGACGACGCTGGCGATGCTAAAACGTGAACTCAGCAACGACTACTTTGTGGCATTTATCAGCTTCGAAGGTCTGGGTGATGAAAACTTTGCTACGTCAGCAGCATTTTGCGATGCGTTCACGCATCTTGTTCATAGGGCATTGTTGCTTACCTCTGCCGAGAGAGAATACGTCGATGCATGGCTAGATTCCGGGATAACAGACTTTATGGCATTGCATAGCCACATCACCAGGATGTGCAGCCCTGACACGGAAGGTCGGAATAGAAAAATAGTCTTGATGATCGACGAAGTTGACAAAACAAGCAATAATGTGGTGTTCCTGCACTTCCTTGGCATGCTCAGGGAGAAGTTCCTCGCCAGGAAACAAGGCGCGGACGATACGTTCCATAGCGTCATACTGGCGGGAGTCTACGACATCAAGAACATCAAGCTCAAGATGCTGGGTGAGGGGCTGATTTCGTCCGAGTCGTCCGGCGACAAGATATACAATTCGCCATGGAACATAGCCGCCGATTTCGAGGTCGACATGTCGTTCTCCCCGGACGAGATTGCGACGATGCTTTCGGAATACGAAGCGGATCATGCTACTGGCATGGATATTCCTGCAATAGCCGATGAGATTCGCAGCTATACGGGCGGGTATCCGTTCCTTGTTTCAAGGATTTGCCAGATCATCGATACTAAGCTCGGCAAGGATTGGACGCTCGGCGGGGTTCAGGATGCCGTGAAAGTCTTGCTCTTTGAGAAAAACACGTTGTTTGACGACGTGTTCATGAATATTGAGAATAGCAGGGAGCTGTATGATTTCATATATAGCCTGCTCATAGAAGGCGACCAAAAGCGTTATACGATCCATGACCCTGTTATCGATGCGGGGGTCAGGTATGGATTTTTATGCAACAAGGGCGGGGAGGTTGCCGTTTCAAATAAAATTTTCGAGCTGCTGATGGTGGAGTATTACATCTCAAAAGATTTGAGGAACAAAAAACGGGTCAACGGAGTCCTGCAGCGCGACATAGTCAAAAACGGAAAATTCGACATGGAGCTTTGCATGGTGAAATTCGCAGAGCATTATGCCGAAATATACAATGAAGGCGACATTGAATTCCTTGAGAAGCAAGGGCGGCTGATATTCCTGTCCTATTTGAGGCCGCTCATCAACGGAGACGGTTTCTACCACATGGAGAGCCAGTTCACGGATTTGCGTCGGATGGATTTGGTGGTGGATTATGGCAAGGAGCAGTTTATCATCGAGCTGAAGATATGGCGCGGCGAGCAGTACGAGGCAGACGCCATAAAGCAGCTGTGCGGGTATCTTGACAGTAAGCGCGCCGAGACCGGGTACCTCCTGACGTTCGATTTCCGCAAGGCGGGGAGGAAGAGCGCCGGGGCGAAGTGGGTCGAGGTCGGCGGGAAGCGCATTTTCAGCGTGGTGGTGTAGGCAGGGGGGCTGTTCGGGCATGAGTTTGCGTCCGGATTGCTACGGCCAACGCCGGAGCCTACTAGCGAGGAAAGAGTGAGCGTTATGTCTACGAATTTGTTTGATAGAGAATGAGAAGAAGCTATGTCTATGTGTCCGGCCTTCGTTTATGACGGGGTTGTGCGGCGTGATTAGAGGTGTTGGTATTTGGGAAGGCTTTCGTTTGTTTTGTTCTGCATAGAAAAATATGCAGATTATAAGGCGATGCCGAGTAACGAGGTGTACAAGCTCTTTGAGGAAAATGGAGTGCTCGAAATGTTGGAGAGTGATTATGACGTGTTGCATGGGTTTGGTTTTGAATATATCGTCCGCGATATCGACCAGTTTATGGCTAGGTGAAGGTTTATGATTGTTTACCATGGCGGCACAGACATCGTTAGCGTGCCTAAAATACTCGACACATTCACGGGCAGGGATTTTGGAAATGGTTTCTACACTACAGATATTCGCGAACAAGCTATCAAGTGGGCTCGCAGGCAAGCGCGGCACAGAAACAAAACAGAGGCTGTTTTGAATAGCTACGAGATTGATGATACTATACTGCGGACATTGAATGCGAAGGCTTTCGATGGGTACTCCATGGAATGGTTGGAGTTTGTTGTCAACTGTAGAAGCGATGCGGCTTTCTCTCACAATTATGATGTAGTCATTGGCAAGATAGCAAATGATGATGTGGGGGAAACAGTACAGGCTGTTATCGATGGTCTGATGCCAAAGGATTTCGCTATGTCAAGGCTTGCTTTCATGCATGCCAATAACCAGATATGTTTTTCCACACAAAACTCGATCATACATTTGCAATTCATTACTGCTGAGAAGGTGAACTGATATGGCTCATGGCACTATAAGGGCGGCTACTTTGCCTGAAGTTATCGGGTTGATCGCCAATCAATATGGAGTAAGCGACAGGGAGGCAGTGAAGATATTCTACGAATCCCATGTTGGGGCTTGTTTTGCAGACGATGACTCCGGGTTATATGGGCAGAGCGCCTTGTATCTTTTTTCTTTGCTAAAGGAGGAACTGAAGGACCGTAGTACGGACAGTTGAGCATGTATGTGAGCTGTGGTTGTAGATTTAGCAGCACAGGAGAGGTGAAAGAGGTTCCGGGGTTGCGTGGGCGAACTGTGAGGCGCCGGGAGCGCACGGTGGAATGTGCGGTGACGGGGTTGCGTGGGCGAACTGTAAGGCACCGGGGGCACGCGGAATGTGAGACGTCGGGGGCGCGGGGTGGAATGTGAGGTTTATGGGTTGATCGATTTGCATGTTCATACCAATATGTCGGATGGTGTTTTTTCGCCGAGCCGTGTCGTTGAAATGGCTGCTGCGATGGGGCTGTCCGATGTTGCCGTCGCGGATCACGATACTGTTGCGGGGGTGGCGGAGGGGCGCGATGCGGCCGCACGGTTTGGGGTTGGGTTCGTTCCTGCTGTTGAGATCAGCACGGAAGGCGGGGGCGGTGTGAGTGCTAGCGGCGACGTGAGTGCTGGTGATGTTGGTGCTGGTGTTAGTGATGTTTTCGGTGGCGGCGGCATGGGTGCTGGTGGAGGCGATGCCGGCGGAGGTAGCGGAGGCGTTGAGCTGCATTTGCTGGGGTATCATGTTGATTATACAAATCCTGCTTTGTTGGAGTTTTGCGAGATGTGCCTTGCGTTGAGAGTGCAGCGGGAGGCAAGGATTCTAGATTATTTGAGGAAGCGTGGGGTTCCGCTGGATTTGGAGCGGGTGAAGTCTTTTGCTTCGCATGAGACGGCGAGCCGCCCGCATTTTGCGCTTGCTATGGTGGAAGCGGGGTATGCGTCGTCGGTGAGGGATGCGTTTGACAGGCACTTGGGCGTGCCTGACTTTGATGCTGTCGATCGTATTAAGCCGTCCGTAAGGGACGGCATTAATGTCATTATCGGGGCGGGGGGTGTGCCTGTGCTTGCGCATCCTGCGTTGCTTGGTTTTGATGATGAGCGGTTGGAGGCGCTGGTGGCGGAGCTTGTGGGGTTCGGCCTTGCCGGGTTGGAGTGCTATTATGCTTCGTATTCTGCGGCGCAGACGGCGAGGTGTCTTGATCTGGCTGTGAAGTTTGGGTTGTTGGCTACTTGCGGTTCGGATTTTCATGGGGAGTCTGTGAAGCCGGGGGTGCGCATTGGGGATGGCGCTTCGGGTTTGGGTTCGGATTTGGAGAGGGGGATTATCGAGGGGTTGGAGAGGTGGCGAGGTCCCGGGAGGTGAGCTGGAGCTCTGGGAAGTCCCATTGACGCAGGACTTCGAACACCGCGACTGCGACGGTGTTTGACAGGTTCAGGCTGCGCGCGCCAGGGCGCATCGGGAGCCGGACGCATTGGTCGGTATTGCGGCGAAGGAGGGTTTCGTCGAGGCCTTTTGGTTCACTGCCGAATATGATATATGAGTTGTTTTCATAGCGTGGTTTTGTGTATATGTGCCGCGCTTTTGTTGTGAAGTAATAGAATGGGAGGCCGGAGGTGTCGGGGTATTCCGCGGGGGCGGGAGGTCCTGCGGTGTCCGGGAATGCCGTGGGGGCGGTTTGGCCTGGCGTGGTGGCCATGGCGGATGTTGCGTTTGCGGCGCCTGCTGATGAGGGGAGTGTGTCTGCGGCAGTGGCCGATGGGGTGTGATATGCTGCGGGGGCGGTTGCTGCGGTGGTGGTTGTTGCGGGGGCGGCGATTGTTTTTGCGAAGAAATCGGCGATGTTGTCGTAGTATGTTATATCGAGCATGTGCCAGTAGTCGAGGCCTGCTCTTTTTAGTTTATTGTCGTCGATTTGGAAGCCCATCGGGCCGACAAGGTGGAGGCGGGCGTTTGTCGCTGCGCATGTTCTGGCGATGTTGCCTGTGTTTTGCGGGATTTGCGGTTCGACGAGCACGATGTTGAGAGTCATGATTTTTGCCTCTTTTCCGATGTTGTGTTGTTGCATTTATGATGATATAATTGCCGTTGTCGGCAATGCTTTTGGAAGGGGTGGCTGTTTTGATCAAAAAAGTTGTCAATAATGTTTTGGTCGTTCTTGGGCTTATTCTGTTGGGCATCATTATTGGTGTTGCGGCGTTGATAATTATTGGGTTGCCTGTGTGATGTTTTGGAGGTGATTGGTTTTGTTTTGCTCTAAGTGTGGTAAGAAGGTGCCGGACGATGCGATGTTTTGCGGGTCTTGCGGTGCGGCTGTCGCTATGAATGCGGCGTCGGGGGCGCAGGGCGGCCAGTGGCAGGGCGCGGGGCAGGGCGGTGCGCCAGGCGGTGCGCCAGGCGGTGCGCCGAGTTGGGCGCAGAGTGATCTTACGCAGATGGGTCCTGATCCGAGGTGGGATTCTGAAAGTGCGCAGCAGGGCGGTACGCATGACGGCCAGTGGCAGGGCGCGGGGCCGGGCAACGCGCCAGGCGGTGCGCCGAGTTGGGCGCAGAGCGATCTTACGCAGATGGGTCCTGATCCGAGGTGGGATTCCGAAAGTGCGCAGCAGGGCGGTACGCATGACGGCCAGTGGCAGGGCGCGGGACCGGGCGGTGCGCAGCAGTATTACGGACAGCAGGGTTACGGACAGAGCAACGCGCAGCAGGGTTACGGGCAGAATGCGCAACAGGGTTACGGAGCTGGCGCGGGACAGGGCGCGGGGCAAGGCGGTCCGCAACAGGGATACTGGCAGGGCGCGGGGCCGGGCAGTTCGCAGCAAGGTTACGGGCAGGGTTACGCGCAGCCTTGGCAACCGCCGAATGCTGCTCGTAAACAGTCTTCGAGCGCTATCGCGATTGGGCTTGTCGTCCCTGTTTGCTTGTCGTTATTATTCCTATTGATCGTTTATCTCTTGCTTGGTTCGCCGCGAATGGGCGCATCAATATTGACCGGGCAGCGCGTGGGCAATATGATATCCGACCGCATATCGACTACCCTTATATTAATGCTGGTAAGTCTCATTATATCACTCGTCATTGCGATTCCAACGGGAATTTTATCGGCCGTGAAGCGCGGGTCCGTTATTGACATTATTTTCTCGGCAATATTCATCATTTGCAAATGCATTCCGTTTGTCTATGTAGCTTTGGGATTGATCAATTCGCTTGCTGTAAACAAGGCGTTGCTTCCTGTTGCCGGGATTGGCTCTGCCCAACATTATATCATGCCGGTCATCACTCTGGTGGTTTCGTTTTTCGGGTTTGCGGGGCAGGTCATTAGGGCGTCGGCAATCGATGTCGCCACAGGCGGTAGCGGTGATTTGCTTTTCCTCAAAGGCGGCGGAGGGGAGAAGTCGGAGCTTCGAAACGCCATATTGCCGACGATTGCTTCGACCGGCTTGCAGGTTGGTTGGCTGCTTCTTGCGGTTATCGTCGTCGAAACGATTTTTTCGATTCCGGGAGTCGGCATGCTGCTTTTGCAGTCCATGATGAACAGAGATGCTACAGTGGCTTTTGGCAGCATAGTGGCGCTCGCGGCTTGTTTTTTGGTTTTCGCCGCAATCATGAGTTTGCTTTTATCGGTGATTATCAAGGCTTTAAGGTTGATGAAATATGAAAGGGGTGGCCATTGATATGAGTAAAACGCCTTCAATAATTGGTATGGCAATCGGCGCGGTTATGGTCGTATTGGTCATTTTCGTCGCGCTTGCAGCGGATATTTTCACGCCTTATGATCCTATTGCTATGAGCATTGAAGATGCGCTCGCCGTACCTTCGATTGAGCATCCTTACGGAACCGACAGGATGGGCCGCGATGTCCATTCCAGGGTTCTGCACGGAATCGGAGCCACCCTTGGCGTGAGCGCGCTTGCGGTGCTTTTTGCGTTGGTTATCGGATCGTTGCTTGGGGCTATAGGATTGCTTGGGGAATCTGCAGACCGCATCATCGCGGGGGTATCGCGCTTTTTGGGCGCGGGGCCTGGGGTTCTTTTGGCTTTTGCGATTGTTTATTCTGCGGGCGCTTCCGGCTATAGTTCTGTGGGAGGCATCGCGGTTGTTTTGCTGCCCGGGTTCATGCGCGCGTTTAGGGGCGCGATGGTTTATTTCAGGAGGAATAATCCGTTGAAGGCTCTGATGGTTTTTGTCGCCAGGTGCGCTTTGGCCATGGCTTTAGCTGCGTTTTTATATGCCGTGATGGGGTTCATCGGGTTTGGCGCCCAGCCGCCTATTTCGGAGTTGGGCGCGATGATCGGAGATGGCCGGATGTTTTTGCGAAATGCGTACTATTTGGTTTCGGTGCCTGCGTTTGCTTTGGCTGTGGTTGTTCTGTCGTTCTGTGTTTTGGGCGAGAGCATGAACGCGGCTTTGCTGGCGGGAGAGGCGCGGGGCGCGTAGGTGGAGCGCGGGGCGCGGGGCGCGGGGTACGGGGCGCGGAGGTAATACGTGGGCGCGGGGCGTGGCGTGAATTGGTGAAGTGTACAGCGCGTGGCGCATAGGTTGAGCGCGGTGATGCGCGCGCGGGGCGAATTGGTGAAGTGTAAGTCGCGGCATGCAACGTGTGGCGTGCATAGGTGAAGTGTACAGCGCGGGGCGTGGCGTGAATTGGTGAAGTGTAAGTGGCGGCGTCCAACGTGCGGCGTGTATAGGTGAGATTTTGTAGGGTTTGCTGGCATGGCGATTATTAAATGTAGTAATTGTGGCAGGGATGCCTCTGATCGGGCGAAAAAATGCTTGTATTGCAAGGCACCGATTAGCTCGGGCACTGCGAGTTCGGGCGCCGGTACTGGAACGGGCGTCGCTTCAAGCGCGGGCGCAGGAGCAGGAGCAGGAGCAGGAGCTGGTGCTAATGTTAGTGCTGGCGATAGTGGCGCTGGCGGCGCTGGTGCTGGCAGCGGTTCCGCTTCGGCCGCAGGCACGAATTCAGGCATCGGTTCGAGCGCGGGCGTTGGTGCCGGCTCGGGTTCGGGCGCGAGTTCCGGTTGGGGTTCAGGTTCGGGCGCGAGTTCCGGTGGCGGTTATAATACCGGTGCGGGCCCGGGTTCAGGAGTGGGTGTTGGCTCGAGCATTGGCGATGCGCGGCAGCGGCATTCGTCAAATACGCTGTATCCCCCGGATGCATCGCGTGGCAACCTTTATTCGAGCGCTCGGCCTGTTGGTGGCGGAAGCAATAATGGCAGAAGCTATGGTGGTAAGAACGATGGCTTAAGATACGATATCATCGAAAGCGATGACAGCGGGAATAATTTCAGCGGGTTGTCGGGCGATGAATATGTCGATAAAAGAATATTATACAGCCAGAGCTTCAACAGCAAATATAAAAACAAAAGATTCATCGACAGTAAGTATATAGACGATTGGCAACTATATAACCAATATACTGATAATGGTTTGGCGGATGTGCGGTTGCATGATGCGCAGAGCGGAAATGGCATTTATGCGGACGGGTTGTATCCGGGCTATTATGGCGGCGCTTATAAAAAAGCAGGCGGGTTGAAGCGAAACCTTTGGATTATTATTCTTGCGGTCGTCGTTTGCACCGCGATGGCCCTCGTTTTGGTTCGTATTTTACGCGAAACCAGCGAGGAAGAGGTTGTTAGCGTTTTTGAGGTCGGGCAGGTTCTCGGAGATTCGCCGGCGGAGCTGCTGCGCATTGCGGGACAGCCTGTTTTGCGTGAGTCGGAAGAGGTTGATGATGGCGATGAGGCCGGCGACATGTTTTGGAGGTATGACAGGCTCGGCGCTGATGATTTTGCTACGTGTTTTGTTGTCCGTGACAACAGGATTTGCGCCATTGATATTATGCCCGGCAGCAGCTATACGCTTTTTGGCGTGGCGGCGGGGGGCGGCGCGGATGCTGCGGCGGCGGTTTTGTCCGGGTGCGGGTTTTCGTGCGCCGAGGACGATGCGGGCATGGTAAGCGATGGCGTTATTGAGTTTTATTTGCCGATTGAGGATGGCGAGGCTTTGTCGTTGAGCGTTTTTGTCGCCGATGGGGAGGTTATTTGCGTTTCGGCCGTGTCGCGCTAGCGGTGCGTGGCGTTTGCTGCATTCGGCGTTATGATTCTTCGGTCGCAGGCTCCCTCAGAATGACAGGGACGGAGCATGGCGGCAGAATGCCGCCGCTACGAGGGGTGTCAAATCACCCGCCTACACCCATGGTGTTCGGGCTATTGCTTTTTTTGCGATTGGCATATATAATGCTGTGAGTAAAGATTCTTCGCTGGCGCTCAGATTGGCGGGGGCGAATGCATCCGGAACAGTGGGGGCGAATGCACCCGGAACGGTGGGGCGAATGCATCCGGAACGGCGGGGGCGAATGCGCCCGGACCATTGTGCCATATTGGGCGCATCATAATGGGAAAAATACAATATATAATATATAGGAGGGCGCGGTTGTGCTGACAAAAAGACAGAATATGCTCGAGACAATCAGAGGGGGGAATCCCGATCGGTTCGTGAACCAGTTCGAGGCAATCGATTTTATTTGGGCGACTCCATATAATAAGCATTCACGCGGGATGGTCAGGCCGGGAGGCGAGGCCGTCAATGCTTGGGGCGTCACGATTCGTTTTCAGGAAGGCACGCCCGGGCCGTTCCCGGTGCATGACGACGAGCATATTGTTTTGAAGGA
>JGI24702J35022_10000882_pt1 | contig 18604 bp, 13 predicted proteins | sample TergutTh196P4_FD_35022 | JGI IMG/M metagenome (IMG submission 35022)
GGGCGGCTCATGGCCCTTGCCTTTCAGGGCATCGCCGACAGGGCGGAGAAAATCGGTAACCTCAACATCACCCCGGATCTGCTTACTACCGTGATGAAAAGCAAGCCGTGATAGTTAATGGTTATCATGAAACTTCGTTTCATGTTCGATTTTATGCGCGGCTATTAAGCCGCGCAAATTTAAGGTTAGCGTGAAAAAGTTCGAGAACCGTATTGTCGTTGTCACGAGGGAAACCCGGCTTGAAAAAGTCCTGGTAGCCCAGAACACCGTCTCGCAGGCAAAGTTTTATATAAACAGCCTGGGAGGTGATTTTAGCGAGTACAAGGAAGAGCACGATCAGTACGGCGGCTCGGTGCAGCAGGCCCGGAAGGGCCTTGAAGAGCTTGGCAATATCCAGTTGTTGGACCGTAAGTATCTCCCCAATTTCATCTTTGCACCGAACGACATCGTGGTTGTGATCGGTCAGGACGGCCTTGTGGCGAATACCCTAAAGTACCTTGACGGTCAGCCGCTGATTGGTGTCAACCCCGACAGATCCCGCTGGGACGGGGTGCTACTGCCCTTTGAACCAAAAGACGCCGTGAAAATCGTCGCCGAAACGATAGCAGGCAAGCGCAGAATCGAAGAAGTTGTCATGGCAAGGGCGAAAGTCCAGAACGGACAGGAGCTGCTTGCAGTTAACGATTTTTTTATCGGCCAGAAAACCCACATTTCCGCCCGTTATGTGATAAAATACGGCGGCCTTAAGGAGCCGCAGTCCTCAAGCGGCGTTATAGTGTCTACGGGCCTCGGTTCCACCGGCTGGATGAAAAGCATCATCGCAGGTGCTTCGCGTATCAGCGGCTCGGTGATAGGCAGGCCTTACGGCGGGAAACAGGAAGCCGACGACTTGACCGAAATCGACGAGGATATACCTGCACCGGCCCAAGAGGGTATGGAGGAAATAGCTTTGATGGTGGCCCCTGTTCTTGAAGATAGGGATGTGCAATATGATGCCGAGCCTGCTGGCATGTCGGCACCTGCTGCCAAGCCAATTCGGGGGTTTATGCAGGCGCGTACTCGATCGGATGAAGATTTCAAAAAAACTTTGCATCTAATAAAAAGAAAGAAAACTTTTGGCCCCTCAGAACTCTCGAAGGTGGTGGGCAAGTGGTCCAGCACGGAACTCATCTTTGCGGTGCGGGAGCCCTTTCCCAGCAAGTCAACGGGGACAAACCTTGTTTTTGGAACCATAACGCCTGACGAACCGCTGCGCATCGAATCGCTAATGGGCGAAAACGGGGTAATCTTCAGCGACGGAATCGAAAGCGACTTCCTTGTTTTTAACTCCGGCACGGAGGCAGTAATCGGCCTCGCGGACAAACGCGGCAGAATGGTGGTTTAGGAGCCTGTCGGACTTGTAGATTTTTGCGACATGAAGTCGCAAAAATCTCCGATAAATGGGCTCCTCACGGAGTTTGCAAGGTAAAAATGCTCGAAAACTGCGTTTTTTTCGTATTTTTTCCATCGAAAGGGCAAATCCCGACAAACTCCTAGGGCTGTTTAAAAAAATCCTTTGCCTTGTACTACAGTGTCTGAAGGAACTGATCCGCACACTGAATAAACACTTCAACCAGGGTTGGGTCAAACTGTTTCCCGCCGCCTTCGGTAATGATTTTCACGGCTTCATCGTGGGTGAAGGCTTTTTTGTAGGGACGCTCTGATATGAGTGCATCGTGCACATCAACGATTGCCATTATCCGGCCAAGAAGGGGTATCTCGTATTCCTTCAGTCCTCGGGGGTAACCTGTACCGTCCCATTTTTCATGGTGGGTGGCAGCAAATATTTTTGCGTATTTCAGAAAATCGCTTTCCTTTGTCAGCGTTTGAATTTTTTCTATTATTTCTTCCCCAAAAGATGCGTGTTTTTTCATCAATTCAAATTCTTCATCATTTAGCTTTCCGGGTTTCTTTAGGATATTGTCATCTATTGAAATTTTTCCAACGTCATGGAGTTGGCAGGATTGTAGCAGCAGATCCAGATCCCATCCTTTTATTTCATCTGCATAGATATTGCTTTTCTCAATTTCTTTAAGGATGATTTTTATCCCCCGCTGGGTGCGTTCAATGTGTCCGCCGGTAATGTCGTCGCGGCATTCCACCATTTCCGCCATGGTTTTTAGCAGGGCATTTTGCAAATCCAATACATCTTGGGTTTTTTCCTTTACCATTTCCTGTAGATTTTCATTAAAGCCTTTTAACTCTACAGCCTGCTTCTCCAATACTTTGCGTTGTTCTTCTACTAAAAGGTGCACTTCAATACGCTTGAGAAGCAATGGAGGCTGAAAAGGCTTGGTGATATAGTCTATGGCACCCAGGGATAAACCTGCAAGCTCAGCGCCCGATTCAGTACGGGCAGTAACAAAGATAACCGGAATATTCCGGGTCCTGTATTTTGATTTCAGGATCATTATTGCTTCGTATCCATTCATGTCAGGCATATCAACATCCAGGAGGATCATGTCAGGGTTATTGCTCTCCAGAAGGCTGAGCATTTTTGCAGCCGAAGGCGCTGTAGCGACATTATATTTTCCTTCAAGTATGTTAATGCCGAGCTTTAAGTTCGTAGGATTGTCGTCAACCAGCAAAATGAGTTTTTTTTCAGTTTCCATGTTTCACCGCTAACAATTATCTCCTAACAATTTTTCCAGAATTTTTCTGGCATTGCCGTATTCGACCATCATCACTTCATCCGATATTTGTTCAAGAGCTTCCGTGCTTGTTGAATCTAAAGGCCGGAGGCTGGATACGTCCTTGATTTCTTTCAGTATGCGGCCAATGTCATTTGCTTTTTGGGACTCCAGGGCTGTTGCGAGTTCTTTTAATATGGACTTGGGAATGGGGAATTGGGAGTGGGGAGGGGACGGGTTTTCCGATCCATATTTTTCCAGGGCGGGTTTAATGTTGCCAATAAGTTTTGCAAGCTGTTCTGTAAAGGCTGGCAGTTTAGCCTTAATAGACTCTAAATCTGCGGCCCTTGCGGCGGTTTCCAGTTCTGCGGCAATGATAGATACATCGGGAGCCCCGATGGAAAAGGACGCGCTTTTTAAAGCATGAACCTGTGTTGCAAAAGAGGTCAGGTCGGCGGGGACGGGCGGGGTTTTTAAAAGAGCCATCCGGTCTTCGGTATCTTTGCAAAATATAGACAGCACCTCACTGTAACCTGCTTCTGTCCCGCCGGTCATGGCGATCCCACGCTGAACGTCAAGATCGGGGATTGAAAGCAACGGCGAAGGTTTTTCGCTTGATGTATTATCGTCGGTGCCCATTGTTTTCTCCTCTTCCTCTATGCACATGCCGCGTTGCTTTGTTAATTCTATAGCATCATCGCCGCTCAGGCAAGTGTCAACCTTTGCTTCCAATGCATTCATGCCAAGCCGCAGGTTTGCAGGATTCGCGTCCGCCAGCAAAACAAGCTTCTTGTCTATAACCTGTCCACTTTTCTCTTTTCTTCTCTCCCTTTTCCCTTCCGGTATCCAGCGGTCAAGCATTTCGTCAAGTTTGGAAACATCTATGGGCTTGGCAAGAAAATCGTTAAAGCCCTTTTCCAAAAACATCTCCCTCATTCCCGACACAGCATTGGCCGTTAATGCAACTATCGGAATCCTTTCGGATTCCGATAGTTGCACTTTTCTTGCTTGCTCTTTTTCCCATGCCCTTATGATTCCGGTTGCTTCAATGCCGTCCATTTCCGGCATCATGTGATCCATAAACACGAGGTCATAACCTTCGCCATGCATGGTGCGCTGCTTAATCAGCTCAATAGCCTCCACGCCGCTCAGGCAGGTGTCCGTTTTAGCTTTGTAGGGCGCAAGCAGGCCCTCGGCAACTTTTAGGTTCGTGGCGATGTCGTCCACTACCAGAAGCCGTGCATGGGGAATGGCAAAACGGATCGCGCTCAATGAAGCCGAACTGTCAAAATAATCCTGTAAATCTGTCTTGCCATTCAGTGTGTTCGCGATGGAAAGGGACTGCAACGGCAGGGATACAAAACGCACGTTTGGGATAAAGGCCTCGGTTCCCCATTCAACCATTAGGGCCAGGGGCGGTTTTTTCCCGTTCAGGTAGACGGCGTTGTCCATTAGCGGCTTGACTTCATTGTAAAGGCCATAACCGGAGAAGACAAAGAACCACTCCTTTAGGCCCAGGGCTGCCTTAAAATCTTCCGTGTTTGCCACCATTGTATTGGGGACGCCCAGGTTCTCCAGGGTCCATGCGAGCGATTTGGCATATACAAGGCGGCGTTCATAAACCAGCACCTTCTTGTCCGTCGGGTTTTCCACTACGGCGAAGGGGGTTCCCGACTCAAGGCCTTGCGGCACGATCGCTGTAAACTCAGTGCCCGATCCGTACTCGCTTGTCACGCTGATATCCCCGCCCATGGCAACGCATAGCCGCTTGGTAATGGCAAGGCCCAATCCCGTTCCCTGTATGCTGCGGTTCCTTTTTGTATCAACCTGCATAAAATCCGAAAAAAGTTTTGCTGTGTCTTCAGGCTTAATGCCATGCCCGGTGTCGCTTATGACAATCTTAAGCCAAATCGTTGCATCTTCTCTCTTGTCTACGGTAATTGTCATGCTGATGTGACCCTTGTCCGTAAACTTTGCCGCATTGGTAAGAAGGTTAAGGATAATCTGACGCAGCCGGACTTCGTCCCCGATGAGGTTGTTGGGGATATTATTGTCGATATTGGTATAAAACCGGATGGGCTTTTCCATCAGCCGTGTGCGGATTATATTAACCGTATCGTTGACCAGGGACAGAAGCATATACTTTGCGGGAATGATTTCCATCTTTCCTGCCTCAATTTTGGAAAAGTCCAGAATATCGTTAATGATGGAAAGAAGGCTTGTTGACGCCTGTTTGATATCCTGCACTTCATTCCGGGCATCCTCCGGAAGATCCCTGCGCAAGAGCAGTACCGACATTCCGGTAATTGCGTTCATGGGGGTGCGGATCTCGTGGCTCATGTTGGCCAGAAATTCACTTTTTGCACGGGAGGCCTCTAGTGCAATCTCGGTTTGTTCTTCCAGTTCCATCGTGCGTTCATGTACCGCCGTTTCCAGCACGATATTGGATTTTTCCAGAACCTTGTACATTCCGCTGAACCGCTGGGACAAAACAAAGGCCATTCCTAGCTGAACCACAATAGTACTTGGTATAAAAAGGCTAAAATTATTGCGGAAGAATATCACATCAAGAATTTCGTGAATGCCGCAGATGTAAATTGCGAATGTGCCAATGATGACGTATAAAGTAAGTGTGTCCGAAGATTTGCCGGAGGTATTTTTTTGGTGCTGTGTCTTTCCCATGAAATGGGAATAAATAATACTATAGATAATAACATAGGTATAATAGGGTATTATACTAATATCCCATATCCTTATTGCCTCTTCTCCGAATTGGTTGCAGAAGAATATCTGGGTCAGGGCAGACAAAGAACAATAACCCAGGTAGATCCAGCTTACCTTGGATGCTTTTTCCAATAGCAGATATTCAACAAATATGCAGAATATTGGTACCAGCATCATCAGTGAACCATATTCCATGCGGCATTTGATATCAGAGTTTGGAATTAGGTAATTGAAAACGCCAAGCCTCGTAACGGAAAAAAAACAGAGCAGGATTGAGAAAATGCCGTAGAAGAGATTATATAGCTCCTTCCGCTGTCTGATGGAAAAGAAAAGCATTATATAATAAATACCGATAAAGGCGAAGATGCCGCATAGGGCCACCATGTGAAAATTGTGGTTTCTCGCCTCAATGGCCCTGAAGCTGTCTAGGTAATATGGCGCTAAAAAGAACAAGCCCGTAAGATCATAAGCAGGGTCCCCAACAATCCGCAGTACAACAATATTGGTTCCTGAGACCACAAGGGATCTGTCAACCGGGAAATACACATCCCGCCATGTCCGCCGGGACAATATCTGGCCCCTCCCGGTATCCGGATCTTTCAGCCAATGCATTTCCGAGCGCAGCAACTGTCCATTAAAATAGACTTCCCAATTCTCCCCAATCCAGGCAATAAATATTCCAGGTTCTTCGGAAGGGTTATTGTCAAGGTAGGCAATGGCTTCATTGTCCAGTTCTACGGGAATAAGAAGGGTGAATTCTTCCGCATCCTTCCCAAAAGGTGAAAAAAAAGTCCGCTCCGGCATATCCGGAAGGGGGGAATACCTTATCTGTAGCGGCCTGGTTTCAAACAGCGCCCAATCCGCGCTACCAGATACGGGGATTTGAAGCTGCCCAGGATCAAAGCCCTTTCTGACATAAACCGATGATTCCATGAGGTTCCGGTAGAGCGGTCCGTCCCCGCCACGCCGGATTAAACTTTGTCCGTTCCACACATAGAACAGCATTCCTGTCATTGCGACAATATAGAATGCAAAGATAAGAAATTTTGACTGCATGAATTTATTTTTAATTGCGGTTATATTGCCCATTTCATACATTCACTGCCTTCCCTGAAAATGGTTTTCTAAGCTTGCGATAAGCATCGCCGGCTCAAACGGCCCGGGAAAAGTAATCACCGGGATGTCTTTTTCAGCCACTTGAGGGTGACCGGATTTGATGTCTGGTGTTGCCAAACTAGCGTTCATCAGAATTACATCGGGATGTAAGTTTTCCAAAAGCCTGACCATCTTTTCCATCGAAGGCGCGGTAATGACATCATATTCTGCTTCCAGCGCGCTGATGCCAAGCCGCAGGTTTGCAGGATTCGCGTCCGCCAGCAAAACAAGATTCTTTTTTGCTTCCGGGCTCTGTCTGTCCCGCACAAACTTGTTCAAGGCCTCGTCAAGCCGGGCCAAGTCGATGGGTTTGGGGATAAAGCCGTCAAAACCTTTGGACAGGAACATCTCCATGTTTCCTGCCAGCGCGTTGGCTGTGAGTGCTACTATCGGGAGCCTTTCAGATTCCGATAGGTTGTCTTCCCAGGCTCTTATAATTCTGGTTGCTTCAATTCCGTCCATTTCGGGCATCATGTGATCCATAAATACCAGGTCGTATTTTCCCCCGCCTTGGATTAGCTCAATGGCTTCCTGCCCGGATTCCGCAGTGTCTATTGACAGACCGTAAGGCTCAAGCAGCCCACGGGCTACCTGAAGGTTAACAGGCAAATCGTCCACTACCAGCACCTTGCCGTAGGGCATCCAGGAACGGTCTATCTCTTTGTCTTTCTCCGGGTTTTTGTACTGAAACTGCTTCAGTCTTTCGGCGGTTTCTTCCCCTATGCAAGGGGGTAGGCTGCCATCTGCCCCTATGTGAGGAATATCCTGAACAAGGCTCACCGTAAAAACCGATCCCTTGCCATATTCGCTTTCCACGCTTATATTGCCGCCCATTACCTCGACGATTTTCCTGGTAATTGCCAGGCCAAGCCCTGTCCCTTCGATTTGGCGGTTTGATATCGTATCGAACTGCGTGTATTCGGAGAACAGTTTCCCCATATCTTCATGACGGATTCCTATGCCGGTGTCACTGACAATAAAAGTTATAAGGTAAGAGGGAGAAGGGAGAAGGGATTTTTCACTTCTCACTTCCAGCTTTACCGTTCCTTCATTTGTGTACTTAATGGCATTGGACAGGATATTATTCAACACCTGCCTGACCCTGAGTTCGTCCCCCCGGAGCCTGCTGGGAAAGTCGCCTGAAATTTCAAGCAGAAAAAGGATAGGTTTGGAGCCTATGCGCACCTTGTTGAGGGTTACCGTGTCGTTGACAAATGATGCGGTATCATACTCAGCGGGGATAAGCTCCAAGCCCCCGGCTTCTATTTTGGAAATGTCCAGGATATCGTTGATAAGTGCCAAAAGGGATGTGCCGGACTGATGTATCTGCTGGATGTCGCTTCTGCTGTCAGGCAGTAGCTTGCCCCTGTTGAGCACAATCTCGGAGAGCCCGATCACCGCATTCAGGGGGGTCCGGATCTCGTGGCTCATGCTGGCCAGGAACGAGGATTTTGCCTTGCTTTCCTCATCGGACCGCTGTTTTGCTACAGACAGGCGCATCAGCAAAAAGCAAAGAGCCAGGGAAAGGAGTACCCCCAATAGGACCAGAATTTGGGCGGATGTATAGAGGTCGTGGTCAAACTGTGACGAGGGGATAACAAGCCCCACAAACCAGTTGTTAAAAATATGTTTGATGAATACTATGACAGGGCCTCTTCCAGGATCATTTATCCGGCGGGCAACCACTTCCTCTCCGGAACGCAGGATCCTGGCCAATTCAGAAAAAGGGCCACCCAGTTCCTGAAGCTGGCTGCCAAGGAAATTCTCGTCCGGATAAGCCATGAAAGTTAAATTCTGGCTAAGGAGCATTCCGAAACCGTCGTCAGTCAATGCCATGGACCCCACATACTCCACCAGCCAGTTGATGTTGATGTCCACCGCAATTATCCCGACAGTATCGCCGTTTGCTTCTATGTTCCGGACTGCGGAAACGATGACATCGCCTGTGTGCCAGTCTACGTAGGGTATGGTATAAGCCACGTTAGTGCCGCTCCGTACTGCAAGCTGATACCATGGCCGTGTCTGGGGTATATAATCTTCCCCAGGGTTCATTCCAACGCCATCGTAAAATTCACCGTGTATAAAGCCGTAGATGCCGTACAAGCCCAGCAGGCCGGTATCCCGCCGCCGCATCCATTCGGTTGTGACGACAAGGTATTCGAGGATCTCCTCCCTGGAAGCGCCACGCTCTATCATGCCCTGCACGATGTAATATGAATTAAGGAGCGTTGCCTCTGATTCCGATAGCCCGGCCCTGACGTTGGCCTCGGCGGACACAAGCAATTCCTGTGCCCCTTTTAAAAGGTGGCTGCGCATGATGCGGCCAATAAAGAAATAAGCCGCCCCAACCATAAACGCAAAGGCTGCAAACACGAACAGCAGTTGGAGATAGTTGCCTTGCCTGTGTTTCATTGTCCTTGGACTGCCTCTGCAAATTCTTTACTTATTTCCTCGGACGGCTTCTTTGTTAAGAGGCTCACAAAAACAATCGCAAGGCTTGATATTATAAAGGCCGGCAAGAGTTCATATACGGCGAAGATGCCGCCAAAATCGGCTATTACGTTTTTCCACAGCACAACCATGACGCAGCCTGTAATCATGCCTGTGACTGCGGCCGGAAGGGTTGTCCTTTTCCAGAACAGCGAAAAGAGGATGAGCGGGCCAAAAGCCGCACCCAGCCCTGCCCAGGCATAAGACACGACCTGGAAAATTGACTGGTTGCCTGAGACAGCGACAGCCACGCCGAAAACAGTTGCAAGCAGCATGGTTATCCGGCCTACCCATATGACCTCGTTGTCGCTGGCTTCCTTTTTGAGGACTCCCTTGTAAATATCGAGAGCCAGTGAAGATGAGACCATAAGCATATAGGAATCTGCGGAACTCATGCTCGCGGCAAGTATGCCTGATATAACCACGCCGGTTAATAGCGGCGGAAAGAGGTTCATGCTCAAAATTATGAATATATTTTCTGAGCTGCTTGAGGAATTCAAGGTTGTGGGGAAAAGTGCCCTGCCGATTAGGCCGATGGAAACCGCCGCCGCGAGTACTATAAAGCACCAGGTGATGGCGATAAAGCGGGCAGGCCGGATCATGGATGCTTTATTTACCGCCATAAAACGGATCAGTATATGGGGCATTCCGAAGTAGCCCAGGCCCCAGGCCATGGCGCTTTCAATATTCAGGAAGCTATAATGTGTTCCCGGTCCAAAGACCGGCACACCGCCGGATGTTATCTGGAGCCCCCCCACTGTTCCCGGGCTTGCTATGCCAAAGAAATCGGTGAAGCGGGGAAAATCTCTCAGGTTTCCTGCAATATTTTTTATCCCTCCGGCATGGAAATAGCCAAAGGCCAGCACCATTGCCAGGGCGAAGGCCATCAATAGTCCCTGAACCAGATTGGTCATGCCTACGGCCCGCAAGCCTCCAAGCAAGGTATAAAAAACTACTATGAAAGCCCCAACAATGATCATGGCTACCATGTTAGCGCCAAAGAGATAGTTGAAAAGCTTGCCGAAGGTAATAAACTGGGCACTGGTATACAGTGAAAAAAACACCAGATTGATAGTGGCAGCTATCACCGACAGAAAATTATTCTTGTCTCGGAACCGCCTGCTTAAGAATTCCGGCAGGGTAATCGAGTTGTCCGCTATTATGGAGTAGGAACGCAGCCGCCTGGCTACTACCATCCAGTTAACGCAGGTGCCAATAAAGAGGCCCAGGGCAGTCCAGAAAGCTTCCCCCATCCCGGTGAAGTAGGCAACCCCCGGCAGCCCCAGCAAAAGCCAGCCCGACATGTCTGCTGCCCCAGCGCCCATGGATGCGGTCCAGGGGCCAAAACCCCTGTTTGCAAGGTAGTAATCCCCCAATGAGGTCTTACCCCTACGAACATAGTGCAGGCCAATAATAATCATCGCTATTAGATAAGCGCCTATACCAAGCAGGGTTTGATAATTACCGGTAAACATAAAGCCTCCCGTTATAATTCCACCACCGTGCGATAATACCAGTCAATGCCGCTGAGAATTATTTCGTCTGAAAGGGTTTTCCCCTCTTCCCCAATTGTGCCGCCGTCATTTGTTTCCAGTACCCCGTCGAATACGTTAAAACCCTCATTTATGATGCGCCTCCGGGCCATTTCCACGGCTGATTCCGTCCCCGGTGCTGCGAGTCTTTTATTGGGAGGCGTAATATCCACCGCCCCTTCAGCAAGGCCGTAGTAATGCGGCGTCGGGGTAAAGGTTCCGCTTATGACGCCCTCCACGAGCCTGGTATACAGGGCACCCCAGAGGAGGACCACGGATGTAATTACCGCTTCAGGCGCGTCGGCGCTCATGTCGCTGTTATAGCCTATTGCCCACTGGCCGGCCCTTTGGGCCGCTATCTGCGGGGCAGGGGTATTGCAGTGGGCCGTGATGACATCGCAGCCCGATGCGATAAGGGCGTTGGCGGCTTCGGTTTCACCCATGGGATCGTACCAGTTGTGGGTTACCCGCACATAAATCCGGGCCTCGGGGTTTACCTCCCTTACGCCGATTGCAAAGGCGTTTATTCCACTGGTAACCTGGCTGTTTTCTTTTCCCCATGCTGCCACATAGCCAATTTTTCCGGTTTGCGTTTTAAGACCAGCAACTATGCCGGAAAGATAACGGGCATGGTAGAGCCGTATTGAATAATTGGTAAAGTTATGACCGTTCAGTTTGTATCCCATAGCATGGGCAAAGATCACAGACGGAAACTCCGCAGCAAGTTTTTCGCAGGTGTCCATGTAGCCCAGGCTTGCGGCGATGATTACATTGGCCCCATCGGTTATGCAGTCCCGCATTGCCCCTTCCGCCGCAGCAGGGTCCCCGTCAAAAACATTAACTTTGCGGATGATCTGGGAATCGGATAGGCCGACATTCTTCTGCATTTCCATTGTTCCAACATAGTGGGCATAATCGAAAACTGAATTGCTGTCGATCTCATTGGGATGAATGACACCGATTTTTACATTTTCCTTCTGCAAAGGCATTCCCGGCTCCCAGGTATTTTCCCGCTGTTTGCATCCCGAAAAGCAAAGAATAATTAGCAGAAAACAGGCAATAATTAACAGGCAGCCATATCCAACATCTTTTTTCCCTTTTCTCTCTTCTATTTTCATTTCTCCCTTCCCTACAGTTCATTTACCGTGCGGTAATACCAGTTTATCTTGTTGCGAATTTCATCATCCCCCAGGTTTTCGCCTTCCGTGCCTATGCGCCTGGAGTCATTGGTTTCCATTACCCCGTAAAATACATCGAAAGCGCCTTCCTCAATGCGCTGCCTCTCCGACTGCAACAGGCGGATGGTTTCCGGTTCCCAAACTGTGGTTTCATTCAAGGGGGAAAGATCGACAATCCCGTCCTTCAGGGTACCGTACCAGGGCACGGTTGTGAAGCTGCCGTCAATAATGCTTCTCAAAAGGAAAGTATAATAGGCACCCCAGTGCCAGAGCACCGAGGTTAGGACCGCGTCGGGGGCGTCCATGACCATGTCGGTGTTGTACCCTATGCCCCAGACCCCCGCCCTTTCCGCTTCTATCTGGGGATTGGCGGTATCGCAGTGCTGGGCAATGACATCGCAGCCCGCAGCGATGAGGATCTTGGCAGCATCGGCTTCCCCCATTGGGTCAAACCAGCTATGGGTAACTTTGACATAGATCCTTGCCTGGGGGTTTACCTTTTCCACTCCCAGGGCGAAGGCGCTAATTCCCCCCGTTACCTCGCTGTTGTCGGTTCCCCAGGCGGCCACATAGCCTATTCTGTTGCTTTGCGTTTTTGCGCCTGCGACAATGCCTGAAAGGTAACGGGCCTGGTGTACCTTGCCAAAATAGTTGGTAAAGTTGCTGTCGTTGTACTTGTAGCCCGTAGCGTGGGCAAAAATCACAGCGGGAAACTCCTTTGCCAGTTTGTCACAGGCATCCATGTAGCCCCAGCTCGTGGCAATGATTATGTTGACGCCCTGGGCAATAAAATCCCTCATGGCGCTCTCGATGTTCATGGAGTCAGTATCGTCAACGTGGGTTCTGTAGATTATCTGGTTGTCCGCAAGACCCAAGCTTCTTTGCATCTGGTCAATGCCCATTTGATGCGCATAAGTATAGCCGGCACTTTCAGTGAATGGGTCGGAAATATGTAGCACCCCTATTTTAACCTTTTCCTTTGCCAGGGGCATTCCGGGTTTCCACTGTTTCTGGCATGACGGAAAAACCGTCGACAGTATAATGGCCAAAACGATTAAATGAAATCTCATTTGTTTCCTCCCATAATATAATTTTAACCTATATGCCAAATTGCCGTTTTTTCAATTCTGTTTTCTGTAATGTGCATTTTATTCTGTCTAGCAAGACTGATTGATCACAGGGCTTGGTAATGTAATCAAATGCCCCAAGTTCGTAGGCCTTTTCCTTCGCGCTTTCCGCATCCAATGATGTATAAAACATTATCGGGGTGGATTTTATGGCTGCAATATCCTGTATTTTATCGAAAACCATCCAGCCGTCCATCGTAGGCATTAGAATATCCAGCAGTATTAAATCCGGAATGATTTGGTTTTTATCCAGAAATTCCAATGCTTCTTCCCCGGACTTTACCCTAAAAGTTTTATACTCATCTTTCAGTGCTTCTTCGGTGATTTCAAGGTGAATTTCATCGTCATCAACTAAAAGAATATTTTTAAAAAGATTAGTGTCTTTGGTCATCTTTCCGCTCCCTAACTAATGTCTTTCATTCGTTGCCATGCCCTTATAGGGGGTTCTGGCTTACCGGCAATCCTTTACCATGGCATTGTTCGAAATTTTTCTCCCGGAGGAAATCGCAACCGTTTTTTCATAGTTGCCTCCTGGGCATTGAAAAATAACGAAAGCAAAAAAACTCAAACCAGTTCTACAATTATTAGTCAGGGGTTAATAATTGGCGAATTATTGCGTTTCAACTTAATGATTCGCCGCTGAAAAAGAAAGCGAATGGGATTTTTCCTGCTCGCAACCGCTTAAGTCTATCATGAAAGTTATTTATTTGTCAAGATTTTCCATGAAGGTAGGGATAACGGATTCCCTTTTTTGGCTTTCCTCCATGCCGGACTTTACATCCAAAAGAACGCCCAATTCCTCAATAACCTGCGCAAGCCCCTCCGCCGAAGAGGTGGCCACTTCAGTTGAATGCAGGAAACTACCCAAGCCGTCGGAAATATCCGCAATGGCAGCATTGACCTGCCCGGAGGATTTTTGATGTTTCTGGGTTGAGGCTGTTATTCTTTGGGCTTGGTTTGCGGTTGTTTCCGCGCCAGAACGGATTTCCCTGAATATATCCTCCAGCTCCCTCATTAGGCTGTTACCCTCAGCAATCTTGTCGGCGCTCTCCTCGCTGGAAATGATCAAATTTGAAGACGATTTTTGAATGAGAAGGAGAAAACTGAAAGTGAAGGCCTATTTTACCTGAACCTTCCTTCTTTTTCCGTAAATTCTTTGTATGCCTTATAGTAGCATTGCGGCCTTACCTTTACTAAAATATCATTAATTGAAGCGCATAATTTTTGATCGCCCAAAGCATGGGCAATTTCCGGACTATAACGGCTTGGCGAGTTGGCTATTATTTCGCCTATCACCATTTCGCCTGTTTTGCATTCCTGGTATGACCTGCCAATGTCATCTGTTGCGGCATCAATACAGTCCGATGCGGTGCATATATCTATCATGAATTTGTAAGACGATTTTTCATTGTCAAATTCATTCGGATAGCCGCCTTCACCGTCATGGGTTTTTTGATGCCCGCGCACAACATCCGGGATGCAGCCAAATTCTTTTTTGTTGAGGTAATATTCACCTTCATCAGGATGCCTTCTGATAAGCGTAAATTCATTGTCCGTCAGGCTGCGGCTGATTACGGAGACTGCCTGAATATAGGCAATCTTGCCAATATCGTGAGAAAGCCCTGCAAGCCTGGTTTCGTCAAGAATCGTTTCCCTTTTGGCATGGACCTCGTTTGTATCTTTTGTCCCGCACATACCTACGAGTTTTTCAGGCTTGTTTTCGATAAACCAGGAAACAAAGCAGGTCATAAGATGCGAAACCATCATTGAATGTACATAGGTGGGCAAATGATTGTGTGTTGTTGATTTTAAAAGAGCCTCTATGTAGGCTTGTTTCATTGATGTGTCCAGGGTATTTTCGGAAACCGTCCTTAACTCATCTTTTGAAGATGGCAGGGCGTCAAGTATTTCCCTTGGCAGTTCATTAAGATAATTGAAAAGATGGATCCCAATGTCCTGGTTTTTTGTGTAATGGGCAAGAATTGCGGAAATTACCATCATCATATCGAAACGGATGTATTCTGTTAAAAAATCGGGCGAGGTTTTTAGAAAAGAAACATGGGCATCAAAGCAAAACCGCAGCATTTTAATGTAGCGGTTAAGATCAATATGGCCGCTGTGAAAAGATGGAATTATATATTGTATGCAATGAATCCACATATCGCTTTCATTGATGTTTATTGATTCCTGGATAAAATTGCTGCAAATTGTGTCATCTTCTGAATCAAGCTGGGCAAGTTCCTGGGGTGTAAAATATGAACGGTTAAAGCTATATACCCTCTCTCCAAGATCCGGCGCTATTTGTCCAATACTTTTCATGAATTCATAATGTATTCCCATGTAATTGATATTCCCATTGACGTCGTCTATCCAGGTTTGCCAGGGGAAATCCGGGTCAAAGCTGCGTACATCATTTCGGTTATAAAAGGCAAGGGCATTGTCAATCGCCAGGAATTTTTCCGGGTAACCGGATTCAATAGAATTGAAGGTGCTGATGGCAAGTTTGTTATAACAAGCGGCGGCACAAAGGCGGGTGTTCTTTTCGCTCAGCATAAAATACCCTCCGGCTTCCTCTACAAGTTCCATTGCTTTTTTGACTGCATTTACTGAATCCGGAGAATACAGGGAACCAGAAAGCAGATAGTAAATGTCGCCTATGCCAAACCAGCATTTGATTGAGTACTCGGTATCTTTTGTTTTTGTTGCCCATTTTATAAGGGCTTTATACAAATCAATAGCCAAAAACGAATCGAGTTTAACACGCTCGCTTTCTTTGCTGTAAAATGGGTGGTGCAACCTGCGCGTAAAATCAAGGAGCTTTACCGCATCTTCAAAATCAAGGTTTTCCGGTTTTGCAAAAACAGGCTTCAAATATGTGGCAATGAAGTTGTTGTTTTCTGTCATTAGCTGCCGGCAAATTGCCACATTGGCCTTCATGTGGCTTATGAGTCCATCAACGGAATACCCAGCAGGCAATTTTTCGCCTATAATTTTAGCATATCGCTGTGCATTTGTAATGAAGTCCTCTGCCGCTTGCGTATCAAACATTTTTTGTCCTTTGTGAAAGAGCCATAGAATAATTATACTACAAGACGCAAAGAAATGAAAGCATGGAGGAATACAAATGAAAAGTTAAATGATAAAATTAGAAGCCGCTCTTGCCTTTTTACCTTTTACCTCTAATCTTCATCCGCGTTAATTCACGTAATTTGCGGACTGTTCTTTTTTGTCTTCAGTTACAACATCGTTCTCAAAATCCCAAAGTTCCGTGCAGTCCTCGTCCTTGTACCAACTATCAAACTTTTGCCCGCTTTTGGTCATTTCCTCCGGCAGGCTAATTAATCCGCCTTTCGGGATCAACTGCGCTTCCGGCTCATGCTCACCTTCGCCAGATGCAAAACTGACCTTGAAAAATTCCTCTGGTGTTGCCCCCGTTGTGTTTCCGCAAACTGCCAAAGCCAGCATGAAAGTAGATAAGAGCAAAAAACCGCCTAAATATTTGTTTTACTTATCATAGATTTCCTGCTCCTTTTCATGTTATACTTACTACATGACCATAACACAAACTGTAGAAATACCGGCTGATCGCCGGCTGGTTATTGATGTACCACATGAAGTACCGACAGGGAAAGTAATGCTCATTTTTAAACCGGTGGTAAAAGAAGAAGAAACTATATACACTGCCCTATCAAATGAAAGCGCAGTTTCAATGACCGCCGAAGTCATCGAAAAATATCGTCCCGCTCTTGAAGAGCTTGCAAAGTGACCAAGATTTTCCGTCTCTTGGTTGAGACGGTCATAAGTATTCATTCTGATCCATAACTAAAACAGATTTGATTGAATGGATTATTTCGCATAGTTAAAACCAATCCTTCTTCTTAATAAAACCACCATGCAAATAAAACAACCAGCAGAGAACAGGCAACAAGCTAGCAGCTTTCGGGTCCCTGCACCTTACTTACCGCCGCTTGTTACCTGATCCCTGCCGCCTGCAAATTAAAAGTTAAAAATTAAAAAACAAAAATTAAAAAGGTAGCCCATCTTAATTTCACTCTTCTCTTTTGCATTTTAATTCTGACCTTTTACCTTAACCACGGAGGACACGGAGGATGGCGCGTAATTTGTAAACTACCCGCCGCCTTCTTGCCTCTTTTACCTTTTCCTTCTTACCTTTTCTCTTTTCCCTTTCCTCATTCTCCGTGAACTCTGTTTCCTCTGTGCCTCCGTGAGAGCTCTTCTTTACAAATCCTCTCACGGAGACACGGCGGGACGGAGCACACGGAGGGAATAAAAGCAAGAAGATAGAAATATATTCCGTCTTTTCTTTTCGTTCTTCATTTCCCTTTCTTAATCCTCCGTGAACTCTGTTTTCTCCGTGCCTCCGTGAGAGCTCTTCTCCAAAAATCCTCACGCAGAGAACGCAGAGGCGCGGAGGATGGCGCGTGATCCGCAAACTATCCGCCGCCTTCTTGCCTCTTTTACCTCTTAATTTTTTCCCTTCCCTCTTTTTTTTATGGTAGCACCGGATTCTGCGTTCCCGCTGGCATATTCCTCAGTGTTGGCAATCTGCTGCCGCTAGCCCTGTTCCACACATTGTCAAAATCCCACGGCGACGAAGCATCCCAATTCCCTGGTGTAGTCCAAAAAGCATCCAACTCCGCAATTGTTGGCGGGACACTTGCCGGCGTTATATCCGCGCCATGTTCACTGGTGTCGTCTGTACTGATCGGCGTTGTTGTAACAACGCTTATCGTTACAGTCATGTCACTCCGCGCGTAGTTGTTTTTAATTGTACTAGTAATGTCACTAATACCCCAAACCCTCCCTACATCGGAAACAGTAGCTGTGACGTTTTTACCCAACGCTACACAGTTTTGCAACACTGGGTTTGGGAACGGTATACCTGGATCACGAATATCTCCTACCACTCCGCCGGCATGGGTGCCACCGCTGACATTGCCTGTGGAATAACAGTTTTTCACTGTGCCGTAATTAGCCCCTACAACTCCGCCAGCCTGATGGCCAGGGGCAAAGCTAACACCGCTAATGTTGCCTGTTGCGTAGCAGTTTTGTACTGTGCCGATGTTAGCACCTACCAAGCCACCAATATAGCTATCGCCGTTAACATAACCCATCGCATAGCAATTTATAATTATACCGTATTCATTAACTCCCACCACGCTTCCGACGCCGAATTCCCCTTTAATCGAACCTGCAATTAGTCCAACATTTTTCACAATCCCCATTGCGCGGATGCGCCCGAACAAACCCTGGTCGCTATCGCCTGGTCGGTTTATAGTAAGCCCAGTAATCGTATTCCCTTCTCCATCAAAACTACCGGTGAAGTGATTTGAGGCATCCCCAATTGCAATCCAGTTACTCACACCTGCACCGAGATTCGGTAGCGTAACGTTCCCTGTAAGCTTATAATGCCGTGTAAGACCGTCTGTCGTGTTAGCGTAAGTGTTAAAAACGCCTATATTATTGTCATTTACCGGTATTCGCCGGTCATAAGTCGAGCCTGGATAAGCCGCTTGCCCGTCGTAAACATTGACTGTGGTGGTTTTGCCCACGGTTGCATAACCGGCTGGCAGGTTTGTTAAGCCGCTTATTGTGATTGTCTGCGCCGGGTTAGAAAAACTTTGCGTGATGGTACTGTATGTCACCGTCACGGTAAAGCTCTTTGTTCCGCTTGATGCATTGCCGGTGGTATTGTGTCCGCTAAACGT
>JGI24702J35022_10000883_pt1 | contig 18580 bp, 20 predicted proteins | sample TergutTh196P4_FD_35022 | JGI IMG/M metagenome (IMG submission 35022)
GGTTACTTGTAAAAGTAACTTCCACTTTGTAGAAGCAACTTCCACCTCTTGGTATAATTAGGCACAAATGAGTCCATATAATAACAATTAATTCTATATTTTGGATGAAGATAAGCAAAAAATGTATCAAATCGTGAGTATTTATATGTTTGATGCCTAAAAATAGAAATGAAAAAGTGTGGGCGGAAGGTTCTGGCGTTTTGGGTAAATCGAACTTCCACCCATCTTTTTCACATTATATAGCCGAAAAAAAGCGGCAATTGTATCTTTTTATTTAATCTTTAATAGTGATGGGCGTAAAATAATATCTTTGGCTGGGATAAGTTTTACGCCCAGTTTTTTTAACGCTTCACGTCCGTCTTCGCCGTAGAGGAATTCAAACATATGGTATGGTGTTCTTTCGTTTAGTTCGGGACGTCCGTACGAATTGACATGATCCATCATCAAAGAAATATCCTTTTGTATATAAGGATCCATTGAGACCCCTTTGGGGATAATATAGCGGATCATCCTGTGATTACTTTCAAGCTCACCTTTTTGCTGTGATTGCCTGGGATCACAATAAAATACGCTGCTTAACAATTCACCTTCTTCATCAACTTCTATCGATTTGGGATTTGAAAATTCCGACCCACGATCGCCAAGCAAAACTGGAAATAGTCTTGAATAGAGTTCCGTGCCAAGTATCATGCGTATATGAGCGAATGCGCCTTTAACAGCTTCGGTTGTACAAGCGTCCAATATATAGGCAAACATGAAATGTGCGTTGATAAAATGGAGTGTCAGAAGGCACTTTCCTCCAACTTTACCGATAACAGTATCCATTTCTACAGTATGTAAGCCAGGGTTGTCACCAATGTATTTCTGATAATCCTCATAAGTACGCTCAATGTGGCAAGCCTTATCAACTTTCAATGAGTCATGCTTGCTTTTCCTTGGGCGGAAACGCACTTTACGGCGCAAATCATTGTTTCTGGCACTGAACAAACCCAACCCCACATATTTATAAATAGTTTTTTCAGACCACATGACATTGCCGTTTGAGGTTACTAAGACATGATGAATAGACTGCCCATTTCTAAGCAGCGGCGAAATATATTTATCCAATCTGTTGATTTCGTTCTCTTCCGCGCAAATACCGCTTCTGGATTCGCTTAGTATATTCCTATACTCTATTTGTGCAGCCCGCGCGTAATAAAACGCTTTTTCAAGTGAACATCTACTCCTGCAGTCACAGCCGTTGCAGACGGCAGGCGGATTATCGCGCTTCCGACATACTTCTTTTACATAGTCTTGGCACAATTTTCGGCATTGTATTTTCGAACATCTCTTGCACATCTTTTTGCGGCAAGCCGGGTCATCGCATAATCCACTTACAAGGCAATCAAAACGGTTTTTACAGTCATTAAAAACATATCCGTAAGCTCCTGACTGTTTGAATATCCTTCTGGAACGGACTTCTTTTGAAACTGTGGTGCAGTCACGTCCGATTTCCCTTCCGATTGCGTTGAATGATTTCTTCTGCTCTAATCCATACTGGATTTTATACCTTTCATCTTCTGTTAAGTGTTTAAATTTGCTCATCACAACCTCCAAAATTATTTTATTTAAGTACCGACGCCTTCACACAATACCGGAGAGTGGCGGCCCCTATATCGGCTATCACCCTCTCACCGCCCAAAGGTCCTCATGAAAGCATTATTGAATAGAGTCAAGAAGCCAGAGCGCCTCATCAATTAAGGACGCGATAAGCTCGGCTTCGTATGAAGTGGAGCGCCTCTCGACGTCGCGTATGCGCTCAAGATACACAACTATCACTTTGATCGCCTTGATCCNTTGCCTTCTAGAAGTTATGTACATTCTTCCATAGCTCATGACATCCCCTCCCCCGGTTTGGGCAACGCTGGAAATGAACATCCCCAGCGTGGTATATTTTCAACAAAATTTTCACATAGCCCGGTACAAAGGGGATATCCGGGCCAGCTTTTGGTGCAATTTCGCCTTGAACAATCATCTGATGCATCACTCTTGTTACTGAGTTTTTCTATTAAACGCTTCCAGTCAGAAAGTTCTTTGTCCATATCCAGTAGCTGTTGCAGGATACTGTCATACCTACTTTTAGTTTCTTCTCTCCATATCTGGATTGGCAGGTCTGCGAAGTATGGGTCATCATTGTAGAGACTTTGCACTGATTCGGGAAAGTAGAGTTCCAGATAGGCNTCAAGATAACTTGTTTTTTCTTTAAGCCGTAATATATTTGCCTCGNCTATGTGTTNTTCGCACATGTTGCAGCACTGCGGATATTTGCTGTTTTCTGATTGAATACCGTTTTCGGCTGTCGTATGTTTATTTTTTGCCATATTATTATCACCCCCTCCAGCTCACGTCCCTTTTGACGTGTTGTTTTCTTATTGAAAACTTTATCGCTGAAAGCTGGTGCATGGGAACATCAAATTATCAGCCGTTTGTATTTTTCNTACCAATTGGTAACGAGTATNCGGCTTGCCGTTATTACATCAGTATTCTTAGCGTGTTCATTGAAATCANTGAAAAATCCAACGAGTGATTCCCGCCGNGCAGCCGTGTCGTTGACTGANGGAAACCTTTTTGTTGATTTTTGTCTGGTTGTGGTACGTTCGTCAGCCACAGTATCGGTGACAACATTATCATCTGCATTGGCGCCGGTCACGGCGCCGTCAACGTTATCGCCACCGGCTTCGCTACAGTCAAAAGTGCCCTTTATAGATAATTCCAAAGCCTTCATCACGCGACCAAGTGTTGTATGGGAAAATGTCTCAAGGGAATACTGTTCTCTTGTAAGCTTCGCAGCCTTCCTTTGCCCCATGCCTGGATTTGATACATATATATTTATCGCGAAAAGATATACATGTATTGGAAATTTCCTTCCGTGAATTAAAAAAAACGGGGTGATTAATATTTTTTTGTCTTCCCTATTGGTGTATTCAGGACAGACTATCTCATATGTTTTGCCTCGGTAGTTAAGCCTGTAACACCGATTGCGCAGGAATAGACAATTATCAATTTGCGGGCGTACTCCCTCATCAGCACTAACAATTATTCTTTTTTCTGTGATCTTCTTTATTTGACTGGACAATGATAAAATATACATGGGACAGCGGCTCCTTTCTTGGGTTATTTGTAGTGATTTAATTGTAAAGAAAAAGAGCCGTTTGTTCCACTTTTTTAGAAGAAAAAAAGGATAAAAGGCCTCCGCCCTTTGACCGGGTCGAAGCTCATGGGTGGAAAACATATGTATTTTCTATGAGCCTTACTTTTCCGTATGGCTAAAACCAAGTAAAGGGACTCCAAAATTTTCGAGAAAAACACTCGAAATTTTTGAAGCCTCCCCTTGACTTGGTTTTTTGCGTGCGCGTACTTATTGCAGGGCGACGGGGGTTGAAGGGACGTGCAAGGATTGAGAGCAAAACCCCGTCGTTCAAATTAATTTTAGCGCGCGCAACCGCATACTACGTTTTGCAGTATTTAACGTGAAGACTCTGGAAGTATCAGAAACATGCATGGATTGAGTGAAATGCAAGTCGGATTAAGGTGGGACATAAGAACCCTGGGGATGGGTTGAATAACTGGACTGCGTCGGGAATTCCGCCCATTGCTTATAATTTAACGTTCCGAATGTCAATTTACCATATTAGTAAAAATCTAAGGATACGCAAATCAAAGATAGCTTTTTGGGAGGGGTCTATCAACGTTTCGGAAACGCTTTGCGGCGTTAAACTCATAAGAGCCACAGTGACCAAAACTTCCTTGAGGTGGAATGAGGCGGGAAATTTGTATGATTAAGCTCCACCTCGGAAATTGTGAGACTTATTCCAACCCCTAAATCGCCCGGGAAGGATGTTACTTTAACAAATAGGCAAGAAAACGAAAACGAAAATAAAACACAGTCACATATTGACATTTCAATTTGATTGCACTAAACTTTTACAATGCAAGATGTGCTTACAAGGATAATTAAGAAGCCACATTTAAGAAGGGAGGCGCCGGAAATGAATTGTAGATTGAAATCTGTAAATCAGCACGAAAGGCAATCTGCAAAAAGATTGATTGCTTTAGCGATTTGCGTCCTTTTCATCGCCGGTTCACTTCTTTCTGCGGCTTTCATTTTTACACATATTCACCACGAACACGACCACAACGCACCCAATGGAGGTTGTACAACCTGCGTCCACATATCGGCAGCAGAGAATTTATTAAAATCCCTTTCTGCCGCATTAGCTGGGGCAGCACTCATAATTGAGTGCTTTTCCGCTATTCGCTCTCTTTTGAAACCTGTCAGTTTAAACACGGGTTTCTTTACCCTTATTCACTTAAAAGTCAGATTAAATAATTAAGAGCCTCCACGAGGGATTCCTTGAACTTGTTTGAAGGGCGTATTGCGCCCTTTCAAGCAAGCACGCGGAATTTCCTTGTGTTTTTATGCCCAAAAATAAATTTACGGAGGTCTCAATATGAAACGATTTACTGCAATTCTGCTTGCCTTGCTATTTGTGATGACTATGTTATCAGGTTGCGGACAAATCGGCTCGAATGAAAAAATCAGCGTCGTTTGCACGATTTTCCCGCAATACGACTGGGTTCGTCAAATCCTCGGAGATAAAGCAGACAATATGGATTTAACCCTTCTTTTGGATAACAGGATCGACTTACATAATTTTCAGCCGTCTGTTGATGATATTGTGAAAATATCATCTTGCGACTTGTTCATTTATGTGGGCGGAGAATCCGACGATTGGGTAGATGATGCCTTAAAAGAAGCGACAAACAAAGATATGGTTGTGATTAATTTGTTGGAGGTACTTGGCGACGCCGCGAAAATCGAAGAAGTCAAGGAAGGTATGGAAGATGGGGAAGGTATGGAAGATAAGAAAGGTATGGAAGACGAGGAAGATTACCATAGTGATGAAGACCGTGATGAAAATCACGAATATGAAGGCAGCCACGAAGATGAATACGACCACGACGAGGAACATGAAGTCGAATATGATGAACACGTTTGGCTTTCACTAAAAAATGCGCAGATATTCTGCGAAGCTATCGCCGATGCATTATCCGCACTGGATGCCAAAGGTTCCGATGTTTACCGAAGCAACCTGACCGCGTACATTGATAAATTATCAGCTTTGGATTCGAGCTATCAGGCAGTGGTGAATGCCGCTCCCGTCAAGACGTTGCTGTTCGGTGACCGTTTCCCCTTCCGCTATCTTGTGGACGACTACGGCATGGACTACCACGCCGCGTTCGTGGGTTGCTCCGCCGAAACCGAAGCCAGCTTTGAAACCATAATCTTCCTCGCTGGAAAAGTGGACGAATTGAGCTTAAAAAACATTATGGCGACGGAAAGCTCGGATCAGTCAATCACCAAGACCATCAGAAATAATACAGCGGAGAAAAATCAACAAATCCTTGTGATGGACGCCATGCAATCGGTGGCGAAAAGCGATGTACAGAGCGGCACAACATATCTTTCCATTATGGAGAATAATCTGAACGTGCTGAAAGAAGCATTGCAATAAAGGAGAGGAACGTATGCCGCAGTTAGCCTGTCAAAATTTAACCCTCGGCTATGAAAGGAAAACGGTGATTTCCGATCTTTCCTTCACTGTAAACGCTGGGGACTACCTGTGTATTGTTGGAGAAAACGGCTCTGGCAAAAGCACACTGATGAAAACCATATTAAAGCTAAAAATGCCGATGTCGGGACAAATAATAACAGGTGACGGTTTGAAGCCGGACGAGATTGGTTATCTGCCCCAACAAACCGTTATACAAAAGGATTTCCCTGCGTCTGTCAGAGAGGTCGTCCGTTCCGGCTGTCTAAATCGCTGTGGCTTGCGTCCATTCTATAACACTGCCGAAAAGCAGATGGCGGAAGACAACATGGAAAAACTCGGAATTATCCCTCTTGCAAAACGCTGTTACCGGGAATTATCCGGCGGCCAGCAGCAGCGCGCGCTTTTGGCAAGAGCGTTATGCGCCGCTCAAAGAATACTCTTGTTGGATGAACCTGTCGCGGGGCTTGACCCGAAGGCAACCGCTGAAATGTATGGTTTAATAAAGAAGCTGAATGACAGCGGCGTTACAATCATTATGATTTCTCATGATATTGCCGCTTCAGTAAGATATGCTTCTCACATCCTACATATTGGTAATCAAGCAGCTTTGTTCTTTGGAACGAGAGCAGATTTTCTGACAAGTGAAGCGGGCCGTATATACGCTGAAATTGGAGGTGGGAAGGCATGACGGAAATGATGGACAAACTTATATTATACTTTCAATACCCGTTTGTACGCTACGCGCTGATCGTCGGCGTTCTAATCGCGCTTTGTTCTTCGCTTCTGGGCGTAACACTGGTGTTGAAGCGATTTTCGTTTATCGGGGACGGACTTTCACATGTCGCCTTTGGCGCCAGGGCGATTGCAGCGGCTATGAACCTGACAAACTATTTTCTCTTAGTGTTGCCGGTGACGGTAATATGCGCCATTTTGTTGCTCCGAACAGGGCAAAATACCAAGATTAAGGGCGATGCCGCTATTGCAATGATCTCCGTGGGGACACTGGCTATCGGCTATCTCATTATGAACCTTTTCTCAAAATCCTCAAACCTCGCCGGCGATGTCTGCGCCACGCTGTTCGGTTCAACGTCAATCCTGACTTTGACCGAAACGGAAGTCTGGCTTTGCGTAATCCTCTCGGTCTTGGTTATCGCGGTATTCCTGCTGCTTTATCACAAGATATTCGCCGTCACGTTTGACGAGGATTTCTCCACGGCGACCGGGGTTAGAGCAAAAATCTATAATCTGATCCTTGCGGTCATAATAGCAGTGGTTATTGTGCTGGCTATGAATCTGGTCGGTGCGCTTTTAATCTCAGCGTTAGTGATATTCCCTGCATTGTCGGCCATGAGGGTATTCAAAAGTTTTAAGGCTGTAACTGTATGTTCAGTCATTGTGTCGGTAGCATGTTCTGTTCTAGGCATCTTAATTTCTATTGTCGCAGGAACGCCGGTAGGTTCCACGATAGTGGCTGTGGATATTGCGGGATTTTTCACATTCAGCATAGCTGGATTCATAACAAGGAGGGCTTAAAAACTATGAAAAAATACGTTTCTATTCTTATTATTCTGTGCTTGATAGGCTTGATTTCTACGGGTTGTTCAAAAACCGAGGGTTCCCCGAATGACGGCAATAAGCCTGATGTGCAGGAAAGTGCAGCGGCAAATGGCGGCGCAGGCGGCGAAAACTCAAAACCGCAGGAAAAGCCAACGACGAGCGGAGCCGTTGACGTGGATTTGACGGTTTTGAATTTGCAGGAAAGTGCAGCGGCAAATGGCGGCGCAGGCGGCGAAAACTCAAAACCGCAGGAAAAGCCAACGACGAGCGGAGCCGTTGATGTGGATTTGACGGTTCTGAATTTGCAGGAAAGTGCAGCGGCAAATGGCGGCACAGGCGGCGAAAACTCAAAATCGCAGGAAAAGCCAACGACGAGCGGAACCGTTGATGTGGATTTGACGGTTCTGAGCAGCACGATGATTTACGCCGAAGTATATAACATGATGACAAAACCAGACGATTATATGGGCAAAACCATAAAAATGAGCGGCCCTTATTATGCCTCATACTATGACCAAACAGATCAGTATTATCATTATGTGATTATTGAGGACGCGACTGCCTGCTGCCAACAGGGGCTGGAGTTTGTTTGGAACGGCGATCACGCTTACCCCGATGATTATCCGAAGGATCAAGCAAGAATTGAAGTGGTCGGCGTGTTTGGAAGATATGACGAGCTTGGTCAAACCTATTATTATCTGGATGTTGATGATGTATCATTCAAATAACGAAGCCAATGGCAACAAACAAGCCGCCTTTATTTGAAAATCGCTAATCCGCCGAAAGGAGGGGGCCAACAATGTTTGGAATAACACAAATTAAACAAAATCACAGTCAATCCATTAACAAAGCCATTAAAAAATAGCTTGTGTAAAGAACAGATCGAGGAAAACTGGGACGCCCTCCCTGCGTGGCTGATGGGGCTTGTCAATGTGTTTGACAAAGTGACCGTTGGCGTCCGCAAAGCGGCGAAATCCTAAAAATTATGCTTCAGATTGCGGTTATAGAAAAGCAAATCAAACATGCTGGTTAATAGCACTTCACAGGAGGGTTTCAATTTGCATTGACGCCCTTTTTTTTCGTTATAAACACTTTTTCGCACTTTTGCCCTTCATCCCGGTCTTTGGTATTATTATGGCGAAGGAGGTAAACAACATGATTCAGGCAACCAGAAGCAGCCCCGAATTACATAGAGTGGCTGGTTTTAATGATCGTATACACTTTGATAAGCAAGGTTGAATCGTAACCATAAAACAATGCAGATTGAATAATAAGCCGAGTGATAATGAAGTAGATATACCCATGAATAATTGGAAAGGGGGATTCACTTTGAAAATATTTTTAGCCTTAGTAACCGTTGGCTTTGCGGCTACCCTATTGTTTTCTTGTAATAATAGTATCCATGAATTTGACAAGGGAAGAACATTAGGTCTGGACAGAACACAGATAACAGATTTAAGGGCAATTGACCCTAATACAAACAAGACCTATGCACAAATGCTGGTTGAAGAAATCCCGGAATACAAAATCCCAGCTTTGGATTTCACGCTCGCAGATAAATATTCCCCTGATTATGTTCTTGACAAAACCACTGTCCGCGACAATTCCGAGGCGTTTCTTTGCAGCTATACCTCTGACAGTATGGAAGTTATGTTCAATGTTAGGCTGCAAATCTTTGACTCAGCGGAGAATGCTCAAGCGAATTGGGTGGAATCTCTTTATGGATATAATGCGATGGAGATCAGACCCTCAGATGCAGACGGAATTATTGTGGGGGATGTTGCCATATGCTATGCAGAAGATAGCATAAATTTTGCAAGGGGAAACATACATATTTATTTAAGTGGTACTGGAGGTAATTCCGTTGTCGAAGTTGCGCAGGAGATTGACAAGCAGATAATCAAGGCGTTGGAAGATGCAGAAAATCGGATAAAATGAATGCAAAGCTCTCCGGACACGGAACGTGAGATATTCCCATACGTCACAGAAAATGAGCTTCGGCTCGAACTTGTTGAGCAGGCTAAAAAGATGGCGCTCGGGGAGAATCGGGATCATCCGTGGAAAGACAATACTTCATTGTTTTTGCTCCTATCTCGCTTGATATTTTTCGACTGAAAAAGCCGGTTTTCACCAGGCGCAAGTGTGGATATTAGGAGTATAGCATGGCGGATTTTACGTGTCTATGATATAGACCTTGCCATTTTTCCGCCAATTTTGTGCCATTGTTTTTTCATCAATTTCAACTGTGGTTGTTAAAAGGTTGTTAATATCCTCTTAGTCGAGCTGAACATTTCATTATTTGTTGCAGTTCTGCTTTGGGTATACCGACAAAATCCGATATTTCATCAACAGACTTTCTTTTAACAAAAAAGCATCAGAGAGGATCATTCTCTGGTTTTCTGTTTTTTGTTTGCCATTGTATAGTATAAAAAACTCCGGAGTGGGAATTTGTACCAATGCGCGTCTATAAAGGCTGTCTGTATTAAGAGCGTAAGTACGCAGAATATCAGATATATAGAAAAGAAACCGCAAGGGTATATTCGGGTTTACGCTGCTCTGATGTTCGCACATTACAATTAACTTTGAGCCTACCAAAAAGGCTATCACCGCCTGTTGGTCAACAGTCAACGGGGCTGGCGTTATTGCTTTCGACAAGAGCAAGGCCCTTTTCAACGGCGCTATCGAGTTTGTCATAGGTCACCTTTGAATATTTTTGTTAAGTTGTTAATTGTGTTATAACTTTTCCAGCTTGCATTTCAACGATATTATCAGTCATCCACTTCGCAACTTCCCTGTCATGGGTTATTACCAAATAGCCCAGTTTTTGGGTAAGCTGCAATTCTTTAAGTATATGCAGGATTTGCGCTTGCACCGAAATGTCCAGCATAGAGGTTACCTCGTCTAAAATCAAGAAACGGGGTCTTAGTAAAAGAGCGCGGCAAATAGCTAAGCGCTGGATTTCTCCGCCACTTACCTGATGTGGATAGCGCTCCAACAAGGATGTACTCAACTTCACCTGTTTTAGAAAGCCCCTCAACCGCTCACACGAATTTGCTTCGTTATAAAGCCCGAAAAATTTAAGGGGCTCCAACACACTGTATCCCAATCGTATGGAAGGGTCAAAGAAAGATTCGGGATGTTGTGAAATGAACTGAACTTGATTACGAAAGCGACGCAATCTCCTACCCCGATGATGTGTAATCTCTTCGCCTCCATAGAAGACCTCGCCGCTGTCCGGAGGGATTAGTCTTAAAAGAATACGCGCCAGCGTACTCTTTCCACAACCGCTTGGCCCCATTAGAGCCAATGTTTTGCCAGATTCCACCCGAATACTGACACAATCCAGCGCTATAACCTTGTCGGTTCTACTCCTTCCGGGAAATATTTTTGAAATGTTTCTCGCTTCAAGCATATTGAAAACACCTCACCATCCCTGACGCTCCAGTGTAGGCGCCGGGACATTCCATCCGGCACCGCCCAGTGGCATAGCCGCAGCGTGGCGCAAACCTGCACCCAGGGAACTCATCCCACGGAGCTGGCGGGATTCCGTCTATAGGTCGCATTCCATTGCGAGGGAGGGCTGATAGATATGCTTGCGTATATGGGTGTCGCGGATTTTCCAAGACCCTCTCCCCTATTTCCACAATCTGGCCGGCATACATGATGGCAATTACATCGCAGAGATTTTCAGCCAAATCCAGGTCATGGGTAATAACAAGCATACTATCAACGCCAAAGCTGCGAAGACTGAGCAGCGTTTCCCTCACTTGATCGCAAAGCGCTTTATCGAGACCCTTGGTGGGTTCGTCTGCCATCACCCAATTTGGGGAACAGCAAACGCCGATAGCACAGAGGACACGTTGCTGCATACCACCGGAAAGTTCAAATGGGTACGCGCGCATAATACGTTCGGGATCGCCAAATCCAAATCCACGCAACAAATCTAATGCTCTTTGCCAGCGACGCTCCGAGTTTTTCTCTACCAAACGAAGCGCCTCATCCAGTTGACTACCGACGCGGCGCACCGTATTGAGGGACTCGGCAGGGCTTTGCGGGATGAACCCAATATTTCGCCCCCTCAAGGCGCGCAGCTCTTTTCGAGAAGCGGACAGAATATGCATGCCGCCATAAAGGATATCTCCTGTGACATGGGCGTAAGGTGGCAAAAGACCTAAAATACTGAGTCCCAATATCGACTTGCCACATCCGCTCTCTCCTATTAAACCGGTAATTTTACCTGCGACAAACCGAACGCTCACCTGATCAATAGCACGAACAACACCAGACGCCACTCTAAAATGTACCTCCGCGTTATTTATAAAAATATCTTGTCCAGCCATCAATAGCTGCGCACCTCCTGGCTTTTTACATCAAGGCGATCCCGCAACACATCACCCAGCATATTGATTGCAAACACCAACAAGAACAAGATCAGGCCCGGAGCGATTATAAGGTGCGGCGCAGAGCGGTAATGCATACGGGCATCGTTAATCATAACACTCCAATCCGGTGTTGGAGGCTGCACACCAAGGCCCAGGAAACTAAGCGCGGCAATGGCAAGCACACTATGCCCGAACCGGTTCGTAAAAAGAACTAAAATGCTGTTTAACATGTTTGGAATAATATGGCGGAGGATCATCCACAGATCTCCGCACCCCAAACAGCGCAGTCCCTCTATGTAAGGTTCCGCCTTCAACTTTATTGTTTCGGTGCGTACTATACGGGAGTATCCCGCCCAACTGGTAACCACCATAGCCAACAGCAAATTCCCAACGCCAGGGCCAAGCACGCCAGCAATAGCTACAATCAGGCTTGTACCGGGCAAACCTTGGAATATATTCGCGACAGAAGTAATAATCCAGTCATTCACGCCTTTCCAATATCCAGCCAAAACGCCCAATAACAACCCCAGCAACATGGACATGGTTGTGGCGGCAAGGGCAAGCATGATGGAGGCGCGGCCTCCGAACAGTATTCGACTGAACATGTCACGCCCTATAGCGTCCGTACCAAAGGGATGGGTGAAACTCGGCCTCTGCAAACGGACGGACATATCCACCTGATTCGGCGGGTATGGCGCCAACAGTGGAGCAAATGCGCTTGATAGAACAATCAGCGTTAAGATAACCAGCGAGAGGAAAAGTTCCAGATTTCGCCTTTTCATACCGTTTTCCCTCCCAATCGGATTTTAGGGTTAATTAACGCACAGATTACGTCAACGGTAAATGTGATCACTACGAAAACGAAACCCGTTAAAAGAACATAACCTTGTAAAGCGGGGTAGTCGCGGGCATATATCGCCTCAATGGCATAGCTTCCAATTCCGGGCAGAGCAAACATAGTCTCCACCACTACCGATCCGCCGAGGACACCACCCAAATAATTGCCCATCATGGTCACCGCGGGAAGCACTGCATTGGGGAAAGCGGTTCGCAGTAAAAGCGAAGCTCTGCTCAGGCCACGAGCATTTGCCGCGAGAAAATACTGTTTCCCCAATTCCGCCAACAGCGATGAACGCATAAGACGAACAAGGCCTGCCGCCGCCGCGCCGGACAGAGTGATCGCCGGCATCACCATATGACGTTGCCCGCCCACGCCGCTGGTGGGCAACCAGCCGAGAATTTCGGCCAGCACCAGGATGAGCAGCAGCGCCAGCCAAAAATTAGGGAAGGAGAGTAGAATATTGGCAAACCATTTGATGCAGCGATCTATGAACCTGCCCTGATAGGCTGCACTTAGAATTCCAAAAGTAAACCCAAAGACACAGGCAAAACACATGGAGCAGGCAGCAAGTTGAATGGTATAGGGAAGCCGGCGGGCTAATTCCCCGCCCACCGACCTTCTATTTAAGTATGAAGTCCCGAAATTTCCGTGGATCACGCCATATATCCATCGGAAATACTGGATGTACAACGGGTCATTTAACCCCAATTGCTGCCGCATTGCAGCGACTTGCTCAGGCGAAGGCGTGTACAGCCCGCTCTGACTTAATGAAATTTCTACTGGGTCTCCAGGAGATATAACACCCAGAAAGAAGGCAAGCAGGGAAATGCCGACCAACACCAGCAATAGCGACGACAAGCGGTGCAGAAGATAGCGGCCCATATCTATTGAGCCCAAATGATACTGGGAAGCTCAAGGCCGTACAATTTTGCGTCATAGCCAGTCAGCTTTGTACTGTACGCCAACAAAGTCACGTTGTTATACAATGGAACGATGGGGAACTCCCTTGTTGAGATTTCCTGAATCTGGTCGTACAACGCTTTGCGCGTGTCCATATCCAGTGTCGCCGCAGCCTCCGCCATCAGCTTATCTACCTCGTTGCTCTGGTAACCGAGACTGTAGTTCTGATTTTGGTCTCCGCTGACAAGCATAAACCGGCGAAATATCGTAGCGGCTTCGCTGTTGGAAAGCCCCTGATCCATACGCGCAATACCGTAGTTAGCGGCCTTCATATCTTCTCTCATAACGGCGCTTTCCACTGGCTGGATGGAGATATCCAAGCCGATTTCTGACAACCAGGCGGCAATCAGCTCAGCTTCGATTTTTTCGGCGGAATCACTGTCACTGATCAGGTATGTAACTTCAGCCCGTCCGCCGCCAAGCACCTCGCTGGCAAGGCTTTTGGCCTTTTCCATATCCTCGTCAACAGGAAAATCCTTATAGAATGGGGTGGAATAGTTAAGAACATTGGTAGTGGGGACGCCGAAGCCATAATTCAAGTCGTCCACTAGCGTCGCCCGGTTGAGAGCAAGGCTGACTGCCTGGCGCATCCGAACGTCATCAAAAGGGGCCTTAGTGCCATTGAGAGCAAGGTATTGGATCATGGTAGATTTGTTGGTGGACAGCGCAAAATCGGGGTCACCGTTTAGTTCTACGGCAAGGGAGGCTGGAATGGCGTTCAGGTCTAGCACTCCCAGGATTTCACCTGATTTAAGGGCGGAAAAGCGTGTGTCCGCGTCGGGTATTCTCATAATACGAATGTATTTAGCCTTAGCCTTCTCACCATAGTAGTCCTCGTTACGTTCCAAAAGGAGATATTCATCCAGCACGTTCTCAATGAGTTTGAACTGGCCTGTACCCTGAACAAGACCATTAAAGTCGCCATCCGGTGTAAAGCCCTTGGGACTGAAGATGGCGCTGCCAAAGTTGACCATATTATAGAGCTGGGTGGGCGCAGGCTCTGAGAAGATGAGTTTAAAGTTGTAATCATCAACCTTTTGGTAGCTTTCAAGGTTTGGATAGTGAGTATTGATATCCAGTGGGTAAAACCGGGAGGACTTAACTCCCTGGCTCATCCTGTCGAAGCAGGCGACTACCGCATCCGCATTAAATGGTTCGCCATCGTGGAATTTAACTCCTTCCCGCAGCTTGAACACCCATTCTTTCCCGTCACCGGACATCTCCCAACTCTCGGCCAAGCAGGGTATTGGAGTGGCATTATCATCTTGTGTAATCAGCGGTTCCCAGACGTAGAGAATCTTGCTGCAATAGTAGCCGTCTTCCTCGCCAGGGGCCAGATTGCGGTAACCACCTAATACAATTTCCGCATCCAAGTTGACGGTTTGCGCCGGAGCCTGAGATAAAGCCTCTGTTGTGGATGGGGACGACGCACTGACAGATGGCGCCGAAGATACACCGGACGCGGGAGAAGGTGTATTCCGCGCACAACCCGCCAGAACTAACAACATCAAAATCGCCAACAGAGCTAAAAGAAATCGCCGAGTATATAATTTTGTTTTCGTTTTCATTTTCATTTTCATTTTCATTTTCATTTCTCCTCGTATTTATATTCTCATATTTATATTCGCATATTCATATTCTCGTATTTATTACGGGATCGCAGGAAAATTTTCGTTTGTAGAAAATTTTCTTCATCGTGTGTGAAACGCTTGCCATTTCACCGCCGCATTTCAACGAGGCGGGAGATATGCCCCCGCCTGTGGGGAAGCGGGCCCCCACTTACGCTTTGCGTTAAGAGGGGGAAATCAGAAGCCGAGTTATATTCTCGTATGTATAGTCTTATTGTGATGGGCGCCAGATCAGCAGCCCGGATCGAAATGCGTGACGGCGCACAACCGGCCCATCTCTTATCTTATAGTACCGTTTCAGTATCTTTTGGGCGGCAGGTTTATCAAATTCCCCTTGAATGTATCGCGCAGCCATAACCAAGAGTGATTCCATACTGTCATAGGCATAGACCCTCTCATTGGGAATCTCTATCACGGTTGCCACTATTCCCAATTCCCGTAAGATGATTTCAAGATGGCGATAATCCAGCCTTGTGTAGCGCACAGGCAACCCTAACTCGCGCTCCAACGCGGGGAGAAACGGCTGCTCCGGACTTTCATTCATCCCAATAATACATATCTTTTGTGCGCAGTTATTGATTTTGAGCAGGCAGTCCTCAATGGATCGCATCCGATAAAAGCAGTTATAGGCAAATATGGCGTCGCAAGATGGCGGCTCACAGTTTTCCCATTCACAGCAGACAGTCTCGATACCAGATATGCCCTTTTTAAAAGCAATTTGCCGCAGGCGGTCAAGGTTATCTTGCGAGATGTCAACACAGATAAGCCGACTACACAATTCCGCTAGCTTAAATGTATAATTACCCCAGCCAGGACCCAGTTCAATGATACTTTGAATATCGTATTCATTGCTAAGCAGTTCGCATATCTTATTGGCAATAACAATGGAATATGGGTCTGGTTCTACGGATTGTTTTTCCTGTGTGACGCGGCGCCAGAACGCCTTTTCCACCTCGACATCCCTTACCCTGTCACTATAATCTCCGAAGGGCTGCTGCATAGAAGCTCGCCATGCATCGCCACTTATACATTTCGTTACCATAGCTTCCTCCCAAAACAAAAACGCCGTGTTCTAAGAACACGGCGGAATATGTTGGTATAAAATATCTGTGCCACAGCGTCTTCTTAGATACGAAGAAGATTAACTATTACACCATACACAGGTATTCTGGCTCGAACATCAAACACTGTCTTTCGCCTTCCCAGAACAAGTTCCAGTGGCATAATAAAAAACGACTCTGTTCACACAGCAGCGGCTCTGCGCGGGATTTTCACCCGGCTTCCCTGATCTATGGATATTTTTATTCGATTGTTAGGATATTTACATATGGCAAAAGCCATGTATATACGACATAATATACGGGATATTAACAAGGAAGTCAATAAGAACCTTTGGGAAAATTGGCATAAGAACCTTTGGTTGTCGCTCATGTTTTTAAAATTTTCAAATATACAAAGAGATTCGATTTTCGGTTCGGTCTGGGAAATTCAAACACTACTCATATTCATTATTATCATCGTCGTCGTCATAATAATAATTGAGCTTTTGTCGATGCTTAAAATACCATATGGCTATGAGGCCGCCCAATGCGATGACGAGTCCTGGTATGAACAGCGCCAGTTGTCCTGTCGGAATGCGGCTTTCTTCCGGGTCGAGGGCGGCTTCAACTACAACATCTGTAATAGGCGTGGCTGATGGTTGCATTGTTGTTGGGGATGGCGTCGGCATCGGCGTGGGCATCCCGCTGAATTGAGACGGGATTGGTTGTGGAACGCTGACGGGTGACGAAAGGCAACTCAGCGTATATCTTGCTACCTCCAAGATCCATCATGAGAATGCCAGACGAACTGACAACAACAGGTACAGGAAAGACGCCAGCGTCGGTTTTAAGTTCAAACTCAACACCAGCTCATTGGGGACCAAGTTGCAAAATAAGCTTTTCAGGCTGCTCTGTTATCAGTATCTCGCTGCCATCGGTGTCGGCAATAGCGGCTGATTGGAATAATACCATCGTAGTAAATATGACTGTGAATATCAAAAAGATTCCGTTTTTGGATTTCATAATGTACCTTTGCGAGCACGCTTAAAGTTGCGCTCGTCGTACTCGCCTTTGCCGAACTTCCTGTGCAGCATTATATATAAAAAGGTTACGGCGGCTAAAGCAATCGCGATTAGGGTAGCCTTGCGCCCCTCTGTGCCGAAGGCGTTCGGGATGCAATATAGGTGAAGTTGTCATCAATAACGCTTCCATCAACGCTATCCGGACAGCGCAGAAAGCGTTTGAGGGAGTAGCCGCAGAACATGGCAGTCCCAGTGAGGATGATATCCAGTTATGAGTTGATGAAATCCGTTATAGAGTTTTAGAAAAGAAATAGCGTCGGATCAGCTCCGACGCTCGAATATGGTTTTATCTATAGCGCTATAACTCAGTATTAACTTAAAATGTCATGATGCCCCACATCCACCAGAATAATCATAATACTACCTTCATAGTACCAGATTATACGAATATCCATGTTTACACTGCATTCAAACAGGTCGGTCGTCCCCTGAATCCGCTTTGTTCTGAGCGATGGATGAAGAGGATTAATACTCAACAGTTTTAGCTTACTCATGATCTGTTTTCTTTCGTTGGTCTCCAACCTTTTATAATGACGCTTGAATCTCTCCGTAAAAGTGAATTGGTATGCCATCAATTAGCCTCCAACTCATTCATCAGATTTTCAATGCTATCAAAGATTGGTTGTTCACCATTTTTGATCTTTTTTTTTACATCGTTAATCTCGGAGCGAAATTCCTCAACAACCTTTTTGGGATATACAACAACAGGCATGATCTGAATCACACCGTCCTTTTCCGTAATCTCCAGCTTGTCGCCTTCTTGAATACCCAGCTTGTTTATAAGTTCCTTTGGGATCGTCACCTGTGACTTAGTGCGTAATTCAGCGAGCATATCTATCAGCCTCCATTAGTTGGAATTTCTTACTTTCTTACTAATAGTATAATCGTTCCTTATGCTAAGTACAATCCAAATTTTCAATTTGTGTATGATTCTCACGGATTGCTTACAGATCACTCATCATGTCCGCTTTGCCCATAAATCAAAAATGATGCAGGTAAATTCATAGCTCAAACACGGATTCAACTGCTTCAATTTTTAACTCGCGAATCCCCGCTAACCCGCCAAGGTATGTCCTGAGAAACCCAACCTGCCATGGGAAGCATAGAACGTCAGCCGGTACGGTTTGGGTATCCAAGGCGTCCCGGGTTTTCAACACTTTGAAAAAAGAAAATCGCTGAAAGCCGCATGGCGGCTTATTTTTTTGTCAAATTATCGAAAATTTATGCTGCACGGTGTTGTAATCTGTGATATAATAGAGAAAAACCGGAGGTGCAGCCATGAAGCTTGGTTACGATACTAAATCACCCAACCCGACTTATTTCATCCAGAAAGGGTTCCGCAACGGCAAGAAGGTGTCGTCGAAAAATATTGCAAAAATCGGCAGGCACAATGAGCTGCTCGCGCAAGGCGTTGCCGACCCGCTTGCATATGCCAGGGATCAAGTGGCAGAGTATAACCGCCTATATGGCGAGGGGAAAGTCGAGTTGAGCATAAA
>JGI24702J35022_10000884_pt1 | contig 18573 bp, 10 predicted proteins | sample TergutTh196P4_FD_35022 | JGI IMG/M metagenome (IMG submission 35022)
GCCGGAATACTGTTGGACGTACTGATATCGGTCGCATTGGCAGCGCTCATCACGCTGATGATTTTACCCGTTTTCGGAACTATTGTGGACAAACAATTTGTACTGGGGCTTGAAACATGGCTTTATATGGGTGGTCTGCTGATAGCCATCGTGACTGTACTCACCTTCCTTACAGGATTTTATCCGGCATTTCTCTTTTCGCGTATTCCGGTGTTGCGTATTTTCCAAAAATCGTACAAGGTTGGCGGAGAAAATCTTCGTAAAGGACTGATCGTTTTTCAATTTACCGTTTCGGTCATGCTGATTGCCAGCACCATCTTCATGTATCGCCAGATGCAATTGCTGACCGGATCTAAACTTGGTTTTAATAAAGAACAGTTGCTGGTTGTCGATAATCCGATGACTATGAGTGGTAATTGGGAGGAGATGGCAAGATTGCTCACCACCCAGTATGAACGGTTCAAAACTTTGGTAGATCAACTTCCTGTGGTAGAAAGCATCAGTAGCAGCCAGAACGCTCCGGCAGGACACATCAATAACTATATTTCTATTAAAGATCGCATAACGGAAAAGTCATATCCAACTTCCGTCGTTCCGGCTTCTGTCGGTTTCCTGCCCACCCTTCAGGCAACCTTTATTGCAGGGAACGATTTTACCGAAGCGGGAAAAGACAGCCATGTTGTTGTAAGTCGCCAATTAGTTGAAGAAATGGGCGAAACGCCGGAAAGCATCATCGGAAAAGACTATGAATTTTGGGGAAGCGATGTGACCGTAACAGGCGTTGTGGAAGATATCCAATTTTACGCGCATCGTAAAAGTGAAGCACGCGCCGGCACGTTGTTTTTTTATCGTTCTTTCCAAATCCCATTGTGCATTGTTGTACGTACCGCTAAAGGCGACTGGCGGAATGCCGTTGCCCAACTTGAACAGGCATGGAAGGAAGCCGTACCCGATTGGCCCTTTCATTACGAAATGATGGACGAACGGCTGCAACGAAGTTACCAAAAGGAACTTGCCGATAGCCGTACCGTCAGCGCGTTTTCTTTGGTAGCCATCATTTTGTCGTGTTTCGGGGTGATGGGCATCAGCCGCTACACGGCGCGCAAACGAACCAAAGAAATAGCCATCCGCAAAGTAAACGGAGCCAGCAAAAAGGACATCATGCTCCTGCTCAACTCCAATTTCCTGATGCTGAATCTTATTGCCTTCGTTATAGCCATACCGGCAGTTATCCTGTTCATCAACCACTGGCTGCAAAACTTTTCGTACAAAACCACCCTCAACTGGTGGGTATTTGTGCTGGCAGGGCTTTGCACGGCGACTATCGTCTTTGTAACGGTCAGTTGGCAATCGTGGCGGGCGGCAAGCGCTAACCCTGTGGATGTGCTTAAATCGGAATAATTTTGGAATATTTATACCTTTAAACCAAATAGTTATGCGAGAATATTTTGGAATAGTATATCGAAAGATAGAAAAAGACGTAGTGGATACAATCACTAAAATTGCAGGTTTAACCCTTGCTGTGGTTGCCTGCCTGTTGATAGCCCTGTATGTGACAGACGAGTTCAGTTACGACCGGTTCCACAGCAAAAAAGACCGGGTTTACCGGCTTGTAAAAGATGGTAAACCAATTTGGCCCAAAGTTATGTTTCAACATTTGAAAGACCAGATACCGGGTGTTGAAAAGATAGTAAATTTCTCATATTATGGAGAAAATGTTTTCACAGTCAATCATACTCCTTTTTTGGAAGATGGCCCTTATGTAGCAGACCCGGAAATTCTCGACATTCTTGATTTTCATATCACAGAATGGCAGTCGCGCGATGATTTGTTAGTTGCGCCTAATACCATGCTGATTTCGCAGAAAATGGCTGAAAAATTCTTTTCTGGTGATGGAAGTCCGGTCGGGCAAACCATCCTGTTCGAAAACAGGATGGATATGACCATCACAGGTGTTTTCGAAAACTTCCCCGACCAGTCGCATGTCCATCCTCAATTTTTGATTTCGTCTTCTACAGTACTCGATGAGTATATGGACAAATCTTGGGGAGCGCAGGGAATGAATGCTTACGTTTTGTTATCGCCCAAGGCGTCGCCCGAAGAAGCCGCGAAAAGGATTAAAGTAGCAGTTTGCCGTGCATCACAGGAGGCTGAAAATATGTTTGAAAAGGCTGAATTTTCATTGCAGCCGCTTACGGATATTCATTTGTACTCATCGGGGTTTACGTGGGATTTTGTCAAAAAGGGCGATTTGGATTTTGTTCGAATGATTATGTTGATTGGCGTCCTGATTTTGTTAGTAGCCGGTGCTAACCATATTAATCTTACCATCACACAAACTATGAGTGAAACCAAACAGTTTGCCGTGATGAAAACCATGGGTGGTTCGCCGCGTCAGATAAGACAGTACATTTATGCCGAAATCCTGATGAACGTACTGATGTCGGTTGGATTGGCCGTGTTGATTACCCTGATGATTTTACCTGTATTCGAAAGCATGGTGGGAAAACAATTTGCGCTGGGGCTTGAAACATGTCTTTATATGTCTTGTCTGCTAATGGCCATCGTTGTCGTACTCACTTTTATTACAGGCGTTTATCCTGCATTTCTCTTTTCGCGTATCCCCGTGTTACATATTTTCCAAAAATCATACAAAATTGGCGGCGAAAATCTTCGTAAGGGACTGATTGTTTTTCAATTTAGCGTTTCTGTAATACTGATTGCCAGCACCATTTTTATGTACCGTCAGATGCAGTTGCTCACCGCCTCAAAACTTGGTTTCGACAAGGAGCAGTTGTTAGTCATCGATAATTCCGGCAATTCGAGAATGACACAATATGAACTGTTCAAAACTATGGTAGATAGATTTCCTGCGGTAGAAAGCATTAGCGGCGTCAATAATTCTCCTGCGGGAATTATCAATAATGGCGGAAGTATCAAAAGTTGGGGCGCTACCGATGACCATTTGCAAAATTGTGCTATTGTTGCTCCGTCTATCGGTTTTCTGCCGACCATTCGGGCATTTTTCCTTGCCGGCGAAGATTTTACAGAATCGAGAACAGGCAACCAGATTATATTGAGTCGCAAATTGGTTGAACAATTAGGCGAAACGCCGGAAAACGTTATTGGAAAGAATTATGAGTTACCACATTACACCCAAAATGCACTGAAAGTGGCAGGCGTTGTGGACGATATCCAATACCATCCGCATCGCAAAAAGGATGAACGTGACGGTACTTTGTTCTGGAATGCGGAATGGCCGCCATCATACATTGTTGTGCGCACCGTCAAAGGCGACAGGCGAAATACCGTTGCCCAACTTGAAAAAGCATGGCTGGAAGCGGCGCCCGAATGGCCCTTTAAATACGAAATGATGGACGAACGTCTGCAACGAAGTTACCAAAAGGAACTCGCCGATATCCGTACTGTCAGTGCGTTTTCTTTGGTAGCCGTCATTTTATCGTGTTTCGGGGTGATGGGTATCAGCCGCTACACTGCCCGCAAAAGAACCAAGGAAATAGCCATCCGCAAAGTAAACGGAGCCAGCAAAAAGGACATCATGTTCCTGCTCAACTCCAACTTCCTGATAATGAACTTTATTGCCTTCGTAATAGCCATACCGGTAGTGATCCTGTTCATCAACAACTGGTTGCAAAATTTTTCTTACAAAATCACCCTCAACTGGTGGGTATTTGTACTGGCAGGGCTTTGTACGGCGGTTATCGTCTTTGTAACGGTCAGTTGGCAGTCGTGGCGGGCGGCAAGCGCTAATCCTGTGGATGTGCTGAAAAGCGAATAACCAAATAATTGGATAACAGAATAATAAAATGGTTAGAATAATACAGTTGAGTAATTTAAACAGAGCAATTTCTGGGGCATCCCTACCGCCACATTTACTTATCTGGATGAGGGACATACCGGCAACCGCAGCCTTAAAATTGAAGTAACCGGAACTGCGATCGATTCCTATACCGGACGTTTTGTGGAAGGCGATGCCAAGTGGTATTTCGACCTTGTGCTGCTTAAGCCGGGAGACTATGTTTTCAGCGACTGGTACCGTTCCAACGTCGATACCGAGGTTACTTTGGCGGTGGTTACCAACACGGAAACAACATACATTATTATCTGGGTATCCCCTTTAAAGACAATTTGGATAAAAGCCGGTTAAAGAATATGTGCGTTATTCTCGACACAACCATAGGTGAGTTTGAAAAGTGGGTTAAAAAAGCCAAGGAAGAAAAATTATGGCTAATCCTTCTGTACCATAGGGTTGGGGGTAAAGAAGCTCCAGGAACAGATGACACAACTCCGGAAAAGTTTAAAAAGCAAATGCAAATAATACATGATTGTGGTATAGAGGTTGTTACGATTTCAGAAACATTTGAAAAAATCAAGAACCAGTAATGTCAGCGATTTTAGTTGTGTATATCAAGTATCTTATATACTTTTGCCGAATGAAATTTTATGTCTCATCTATTTATTTTTTAAAAACATGACAAAACAAATAACAATCACGAAGATTTACCAATGTGCTGTATCATTGATAATTGTAGCAATCCTCACATCGTGTGGCGGTGGCGGGAAAAAGTCCAATGCAAGTATCGTAAAGGAAGATTTTGGCGCATTCAAAGGGCAACCGGTTGAACGCTACACGCTCACAAACAGCAACGGCGCAGTAATGAAAGTAACCACGTATGGCGGAACCATTACCGAACTGTATATTCCCGACAGAAATGGAGAAATGGGCAATGTTGTACTCGGTTTCGACAAATTAGACGGTTATATCAGTACCGAGTACGAAAAAAGTAATCCCAACTTTGGGGCGATTATTGGTCGCTATGGTAATCGCATTGCTAAAGGAAAATTTAGTCTGGATGGTGTGGAATACACTTTAGCAACCAACAATGATGAAAACCACCTGCACGGCGGCAACATTGGTTTCAACCGTGTGGTATGGGCAGCCCAGCCAATTGAGAGCGCCGGCGGAAACGCACTTGAACTGACATACACCAGCGTTGATATGGAAGAAGGTTATCCGGGCAATTTGCAGGTAACGGTTACGTACATGCTGACCGACGACAATGAGTTGAAAATAGACTACCGTGCCATTACCGACAAGGCCACGCCATGTAACCTCACCAACCACAGTTATTTCAACCTTTCAGCCGGCAAACAGCCTACTATTGCCAATCATGAACTGACCATACTTGCCGATCAATATACCGAAGTGGACGGCGGCCTGATCCCTACCGGTAATCTACCTGATGTAGCCGGCACTCCGATGGATTTCACCATACCGCACAACATAGGCGAGCGTATTGATGTTGATTTTGAGCAGTTGCAAATTGGCGGCGGTTATGACCACAACTGGGTATTGCGGAACAGCAACGGATCTTTGGCCTTGGCCGCCACTGTTTACGAGCCCGAAAGCGGCCGTTTCGTGGAAGTGTTTACTACCGAACCCGGTGTACAGTTCTATGCAGGTAATTTCTTAGATGGCGCTCTGATTGGCAAAAACAATATAAAATATGTACGCCGAGCCGGTTTGTGCCTCGAAACGCAACATTTTCCGGATTCGCCCAACCAGCCGACATTCCCGTCGACCATTCTTCAACCTGGCCAAACCTATCAAACACAAACAATTTATAAATTTTCAACGAAATAGTTTGAAAACCATTTGCATGGATGCCGGCAACACCCTGATAAAAGTTGCTTTGATGGAAAATGGCGCCATACAGTCGTTGGTTTCATTCTCCCTTGCTGATACTGTCGGCTTGTTGCATCATATCAAATCGTTGCCGCAGGCGGATGCGTGTATTCTGTCGAGTGTCAGCGCTGTAGATCAGGCGGTGCCGGATGTTCTGTCGCAAAAGGCAGTGCATTTCATGGAACTCACGGCTGACACTCCCATTCCAATACGTAACCTGTACAAAACGCCCGAAACTTTGGGGAAGGATCGTTTAGCGGCCGTAGTGGGAGCAAACAGTCTTTTCTCCGGGAAAGATATTCTGGTAATAGACGCCGGCACTGCTTTGACCATTGATTTTGTCGACAGGGAGGGTAATTATCATGGGGGAATTATTTCAACGGGGTTGAACATGCGTTTCCGGGCATTACACGAATACACCAAAAAATTACCCTTATTGTCGCAAACAGGTGATTATAATATTATTGGGGATTCAACCGTATCTGCTATTATATCCGGCGTACAAAATGGCATCATTTTTGAAGTAAATGGTTATATAGATCATTTCGTCAAACAAAATCCACAGTTGGTCACAATAATGACGGGAGGTGATGGAAATTTTTTTGTTGATAAAATAAAAAAGCATATTTTTGCGGAACCAAACTTGGTGTTTTTTGGATTAGAAAAAATAACATTAATGAACATATAAACATAAAGAATTGAAACATGAAGATTGTAGTTAAAACATTAGGAGTAGCAGCAAGTTTGTTTGCGGTGTTGACTGTGTCGGCGCAAACAGGAGCAGCAAGCGGGACAAAATACGGAAAAGGGCAGGACAGTATTACCTGTGTCAGGAATTATTCATTGTTTACATCAGATTATCAGCTCAAAAATTACGATGCAGCCATTGTCCACTGGCGTAAAGTATGGAGAGATTGTCCACTGTCGTCTATTAATTACACCATTCAAGGTGCTGCCATGTATAAGTATTATATAGACAGGGAACTGAGCCCCGATAAGAAAAATGCATTAATAGACACTTTAATGCAGGTCTATGAAAAAGGGATAGCTTTGCGACCGCAAGCTGCTGATAATTATCGACAATATATGCTGGAGGATATGTTAAAATATTTAGATACTCCTGAAAATCAATCAAAAATATTGCAAATGCTTGAGAATCAAATAATTATTCAAAAGGAGAATACCTCTGCATTGATGTACGCAAGCTACATGAGAATCATCATGACGCAAAATGTAGCAGGGCAACTGTCTGATGAAGAATTGCTTGATAACTATGCCAAGATCAGCGATTTAATAAGTGACGCTATTAAAAAAACAAACAATGAGGAATTAGCGAAAGCGCGTGATATGATCGATGAACAATTTGTAAACAGTAGTGCGGCAGGTTGCGAAAACCTCCTCAAAATATACGACGTCAAATACGAGGAAAATAAGGATGATACTGAATTTCTGCGTAAATTAACCCGTCTGCTCAACCGGAAAGAATGTACTGATTCGAAACTGTTTGAAATGGCATCAGAACAGATGTACGCACTGAACCCGTCATCCGATGCAGCTTACAATATGGCCAAGTTATTTTTTCGAAGGGAAAATTATGACAAGGCAGTCGAGTATTTCGAAAATGCAATCAAAAGCGAAACCGAACCCTTTGACAAAGCCAATTATAATTATCAGTTGGGCGCTATCATGCTGACCCAATACAAAAAGTTTACCGAAGCCAAGAAATATGCTCTTGAAGCCAGCAGGTTGCGCCCCGATTGGGGAGCGCCATACGTTCTTTTGGCCAATACTTATGCCAATGGCCCCAAATGCGGCGAGGATGATTTCGAACAGCGGTATGTTTATTGGGTGGTAGTAGACAAGTTGGAGAAGGCTAAAGCGGTTGACCCAGATATCTCGGCTACAGTTAACTCTTTGATCAATCAGTATAAACAATTGTTTCCGAAAAAGGAAGAAGGATTTTTCAGGAATATTATTGAAGGATCTACTGTTACGGTTGGATGTTGGATCAACGAAAGTACCAAAGTACGTTACAACAATTAAAAATATTACAATTGGTAAACCCTCAAGGCAAAACATGCTTTGGGGGTTTGTTAATTAAAAAAACAATAGGTTTCATGAGTTTTTTCTTCCGTATACAATTGACTATATTGTTTTTAATCACGATGCTGTCCTCGTGTGTTAACGATATGGATACCGTCAAAAAATTCATTGATACGGAAATTGAACCCGATATACTGGGTGAAAATGTCGAGGTTCTGTATTCCGATTCAGCGCGATTGCAGATGAGATTAACGACACCTCAGTTTAAACAATTCACTTCAGCTACCGAACAACGTAGAGAATTTCCTCAAGGACTTCATGTTTGGATGTACAAAAAAACGGGAGAATTGGAAGCTGAATTAACAGCTAACTGGGCGAAACATGATTTAACTGTGGATTTGTGGGAAGCAAGAAGTAATGTTGTGATCACCAGGGCTGATGGGCAAAAATTGGAAACAGAACAATTATTTTGGGATCGCCCCAAAGGTGAGGTTTATTCCGAAAAATATACCAAGTTCATCAATGAAGACGGTTTTGTGGCTACAGGAGATACCTTTTGGGCTTTACAGGATTTTTCGGATTATAAACTAAACAAAGGAAAGGCTACGATCATTTTGAAAGATGAAGAAAAACCTGCGAATCAACCATGACCTCGCTATTGATCATCATATTGTCTTTGCTTTTTGCAGCCTTTTTTTCGGGCATGGAAATTGCTTATGTGTCATCCAACAAATTGAAAATCGAATTGGATCGTAAACAGGGAAAGTATCCATCGAAGATTATAGCGATTTTCACCCATCATCCCGCACAATACTTTTACACGATGCTGATGGGATATTATATATCGCTGGTGATTTATGGGATGGCATTTACATGGTGGATACTACCGGTAGTGACGGATCATATTTCTTATTATGCCGGTGCATTATTGGTGGCAATTGCTGTGGCGGCACTTGCTTTTTTCCTTTTGGCCGACTGTCTGCCCAAAGTTCTGTTCAGAATAGCGCCCAATGTCATCATGAATATTTGCGCCTTTCCATTGCTGGCGTTTTACGGATTGGTGTATCCCATCACAGGAATGATCACAGGAATTGCACATGTATTTATCCGATTGTTCACCAAACTTGATCCTGCCATAAGTGACAAAAAAATTGTTTTTGCCAGCGCCGAACCGGATGATTTTGGGATGGGCGAATTGCAACCGGTGAGCAAAGAAGAGCAGGATGCCGAACACGAAATAAAAATATTCCAGAATGCGCTCGATTTCTCGACCATAAAGCTGCGCGACTGTATGATCCCACGCACCGACATTGTTGCCATTGAGGAAAATACCCCCATTTCAGAACTGAAACAAAAATTCATTGATACCGGCGTATCCAAGATTATTGTTTACAACGAGGACATCGACAATGTGATTGGTTATGTACATTCAAAAGAACTGTTTAAAAATCCGCCATCCATCCAGTCGATGATCAATCAGATGACTTTTGTACCCGAAACGATGTCGGGCAACAGGATGATGCAACTGTTCATGCAGGAACGCCGAAGTATCGCCATTGTTGTGGACGAATACGGCGGCACAGCTGGCCTGCTTACCCTCGAAGATTTGATTGAAGAAATTTTTGGAGAAATAGAGGATGAACACGATAAGGATAATTTAGTGGAACGAAAAATACAGGAAAATGAATACCTGTTTTCGGGAAGGCTCGAAATTGAACACCTGAACGAAACTTTTCATTTGGATATTCCCGAAAAGGATGATTATGATACGCTTGCCGGATTTATTCTCTATCACTACCTCAACCTGCCGCTTGCTGGAGAAATGATTAAAATAGAACCTTATACGTTTATCATTCGCAAAGTAACCAATACACGTATTGACTTGGTACAGATGATGGTGCACAATTAGAGGAAAGCTCAGATATCCAAATTGATACAAAAACCCTTCTGGAGGGGTAGAGTCCACATCACCAGGACTTTTTGAAAAATCTCTTGAACCGGAAAATTACGAAACTGTTCGACGGTTAAGTTCCTGTTTTTCATATAATCTTCAATCATTTTTAACACTATGGACAACCTTAATCTCTTATTTCCCACCGCTTTAATGAATAGATATGATGATACGCCACTTTTTATTCATCTGCAAGCATACAACAATTTGAGAAATTATTCTGTAATATTTTTTACATTTGCGGCATAAAATATATCTTTAATGACCATTAAAAATTTTAATCATCAAGAGTTAGAAAGATATTCTTCAGCATATACCCTTTCTGACATGGAGATTTTCATTTTTCCGGAACTCTTTTATTCATTGGTACTTGCCAACATCATGTCGCCGCAAATATGGAAATGGCGCAACGATCCGTGGTTTGCCAATATTGGAAAAAAATCTTTTACCTACAAGGTGAACCGCGTGAAACAGTACATCATAGACAACTTCTCGTTCAATCTCGACCTGGATACCTGGGGACTTACCGATAAGGATCGGGAATTGGCGCGTTTCAGCGATTTTATTGACGCCAAGAGTTTGAGCCAAAGTAATGCTCTGTTCGGTTATGAAGGTGACAAATATTATTTTGACATCGACATACGCAGGCATTTCGGGTTGGATAAATATACCAGCAATACCATCCCCTACTGGAAAACCGAAACTGTAGAAGCGATGATGGCATTCCGCCACAAAGAAGGATATGTGGCAGGCGCTGGCGAATGTGTGTCGCTTTCATCGCTTTATGCAGCAGCCATATTCATTGTGGGACGTATTCCGCTTGAGAAAATTTTCCTGATAGCCACTCCGTTACATTCGCAAAATTTCATAGCCGAGCGCGACGGTGTCCTCACCAACAACCGGCGCATTGTTACCAAAACCATGTGGTACAACGGCACGGAATTGTCGGCCAAGGCACGGCGAGCCATCGAGAACGAGAAAATCACCATCGTATCGCATCTGACGGGTTATATCCATACCTCGTATGAAAAGGCAACCATCGACCCTGAAGTATACAAAAGTTTCGAAACAAGTTTGCGTAGTTTTCTTACTACGGAGTTCAATTTCGAACTGTTCACCAATTTCCTGCGTACCAAAAATGAATTTTGGGAATGTTTCCAGTACCGGCATATACGCAACAACAAAACGTATTACACAGAGTTGCGTACTATTTTCAGTTATGAACATTCGAGCAAGAATAAATTCACGGGTGACAGCCGGAAAGCCCTGTTTGAAGAAATTGACCCACGCGATTTTTATTTATCGCCTAAGGAAGGGAAAATTATCATCAATGATTTCGAGGATTTTTTGAATCGAAACAAGGATATGGGTTTTGATGAGAAAAGAGATTATTTTATTGAACATATTCTACCTGAACGTTGTAGCCGGATGCGCGATATGTTCGAAGATATGCGTTTATTCATCCATACCGAACCGCGCCTGCCCGACAAGCATAAGGAGTTTGTAAAGATGCCCCGTCTGCAAATCACCACAGAGCAAACTCGCGAAGAAATCATTGAACATATTGTTGCAATGGCTTCGCAGAATGAATTTGCAGAACTTGCCCTGTACGCTTACCGCGAAATGGAAGGCATCAGTTGGATACCATTTACCAAAGCTGCGATAGAACGAAATCCAGTTTGTATTGAAGCACTTGCAGGTAAAACCATCGATGAAGCATACCAAATGCTGATGGATATGCCTGGCGAATCAATTTATAGCGGTAATCGTTTAGCCCAGCCCGACGAGGTGTGGAATTACGGTTTGGGCGACGGTATGGAAAAGGCTTTTGTATTGATGAATTACATGAAATCCATTGCAATTGATACGCTCATCAAATTTGAAGCAAACGGTTCAGAAGTAATTGTCACACAACATGACGGTAAGGTATACCGTTTCCTTTCCAACAAGAAAAATAAGAAAAAAATGTCTGTTAAGGGCAATAATATTGAAGAAATAATGTAATGAACAATATGGTTTTATCATTTTTTGTGTGGAAATTTTGTTTTTTATCATTGAGATTGCGGGTCAAGCCCGCAATGATGTGGACAACAAATATTTTTCTTTTTATTGTTCTCCATGTACAGCCAGTTCCGGCGCAGGATAAATTAATGAATATCCTGAAAGATGAACTGAAGCGTGAGACGATTGAATTTCAGCAAAATGCTGATTCGACTGATATGCCTTATTTTATCAGTTTCAGGGTGGATGAAACAAAATTGGAAACCGTTCGGGCAACGCTCGGCAGCCTGATATCTTCGCGGGCTTCGCACAACCGTATTTTTACGCCGATGGTGCGCATTGGAAGTTACGAAACCGACAACTACCATCAGTTGCGCGAAACAGATGCCAACAACCGTTCTGAACCATCTTATCTGCCTGTAGAAGATTTGGAAGACGCCATCCGACAATCCATCTGGTGGACGACCGACCAGGCGCATAAAAACGCGGTAGCCCGTTTCGAAAAAGTAAAAACAAACATGGCTGTGAAAGTGCAGGAAGAAGATCAATCGGACGACTACACTCCACAGAAACCGGTAAAATACTACGAACCGCCATTGACGACATCGCAAACCCGCTTCAATCGCAAGGAATGGGAAGACAAACTGCGTCAATATTCGGCTGTGTTCAAACAATCGAGCGATATTATTGACGGATGGGCTACTATCAATATGCAGTTTGTACGTAAGTATTATGTTTCTTCTGAAGGCGCCGAAATCGTCCAGAACATGCCATACATCAACTTGAGCATTGGAGCAATGGTGAAAGCCGATGATGGGATGGAACTGCCGCTTCAAAAGTCGTGGTTTGCGTTTTCTGTCAACCACCTGCCTCCGGACAGGGAAGTGATCCGCGAATTGACACGTATCATGACCAAACTGAAAGAATTGAAGGATGCGCCGGTAGTGGAAGCATATTCGGGTCCGGCATTGTTGTCACCAGAAACTTCCGGAGTGTTTTTTCATGAAATTTTCGGGCATCGCATTGAAGGACAACGTATGCGACAGGAAACTGACGGGCAAACCTTTAAGAAAAAGGTAGGCGAATCGGTACTGCCTGAATTTCTCAATGTATATATGGACCCGACCATCGACAAATACATGGGACGTGAAATCAACGGTTATTACAAATACGACGACGAAGGTGTGAAGGGAGAAAAGGTGGTGTTAGTTGAAAATGGCATTCTGAAAGGATTTCTAATGTCGCGTGTACCTGTGGAAGGATTTCCGGAATCGAACGGACACGGACGTGCGGCGGCGGGACTGAACCCTGCTGCACGACAGTCGAACCTTGTCATCGAATGTACACAGGAGAAAAGTGAAAACGAATTGCGTCAGGCATTGAGGGATGAGTTAAAACGGCAATCGAAAGAATATGGTTACTATTTTGCAAACGTTACCGGCGGATTTACGACAACCGGCCGTTACTCACCCAACGTTTTTAACGTAATGCCCAATGAGGTATATCGTGTATATGCCGACGGCCGTTCTGACGAATTGGTGCGCGGCGTCGATTTGGTGGGTACGCCATTGGCCATGTTTTCGCAGATTGGCGCTGCAGGTGGAGGCTTCGGGTATTTTACGGGATTGTGTGGCGCTGAATCAGGCACTGTACAGGTTTCGTGCATTTCACCCATGCTGTTCGTGCGGCAGATAGAAATACAGAAAAAGCCGAAATCACAAAGTTTGCCGCCGTTGTTGCCGAAACCGTAAGTTTATTTTTTTTGACTGTACAAACAGGTAAGTCCATTTTTGATATATTTTCCGAAACGATTTGAAAAAAAAAACGTATGATATAATAAAACTTAATAGTTTTTCGTTGTTATGGTATTCATTTTCGGATAATATGCCCCAAAAAATTATTTTATTTTTCGGTTTCATTTTTCTGAACATACATGTTTTTTCTCAGAAAACCAAGTCGTTTGATGAAGATATTGAAAGATACCCAGAGGTTGTAGCCGAAATGTTTTCAACAAATGTTACGAACGACGACAAGGCTTTGATTTCGCAATTTTCCGGAGAATGGAGCAGTGGCGCCTTTACCGGTAATGAAAAGGTCGCTATTATCCGTACTTCCAATATTTTTCTTGAAAAAAAAGCACGTAACATTCATTACTGGATGTTTTGGCGATGTATACTGTCATTCAAAAAAGCCGAAAATTTTGGAAAAGGATATGATGCCTGGATGAAAGCCCTGGATGTTGTCTGTCAGGACAGGCGGACAACACCTACCTCGTTGCAAACGTTGATGACCGCAACGCTCGATTTATTGAACAAACGCCTGATTTGTTCTTCAGCGGGAAACGACTGGAAATGCTCAAACGACGATTATCATTTTGATTTCACAAACGATCGCCTGTCTGTAATTGTTGGCAATTGCGATCTCTATTGCTATTCGAAAGGCGACAGTATCATGATCGGACAAACCGCAGGCCGTTTTTCAATGAACGACCAGCAATGGAAAGGCAAAGGCGGGGTGGTAACTTGGGAACGTGCAGGGTATGCACCAAACGCTGTTTCGGCAAGATTAGGCGACTATACGGTCAATATGAAGCAGTCGCAATATGAGGCCGACTCGGTATGGCTGACGCATACCACCTATTTTTCCACACCGGTAATGGGCAAGCTGATTGATAAAGTATGGAACAACCCGAATCCGGAAATGGCTTCTTATCCTGAATTTATTACTTACAACAAAAAATTTCTTTTCAGCAACCTGTATCCTGATGTTACCTACGAAGGCGGTTTTTCGATAAAGGGCTTCCGTGTCATTGGTGCAGGTACCGATGAAGAAAAAGCAAGCATCCGTATACAAAAAGGCGACAGCCTGCAAATGGATATCAAATCTAAAAGTTTCGTGTTCAAAAAAGATTATATCAATGCAAACAATGTGTCGCTCAATATCCATTTAGATAATGATTCTATTTTTCATAACAACTTGTCATTCTCTTATTTAGTGGATGAAGGCAAAGTAAATTTCACCCGTTCAAGTACTGCTTCGTCGAAGGCGCCGTACAGCAATTCTTACCACAAGGTGAACATGGATTTTGAACAATTGATCTGGAGAACGAACGAGCCATTGATGAGTCTTTCCATGACCATAGGTTCGTTCGGCGGACGGGCACAATTCCGTTCTCAAAACTATTTTGATCAGGATTATTTCGAAAGCCTGCAAAATTTTGATAATGTGCATCCGTTAATATCCATCAGAAACTGTGTTGCTAACTGGGGCATGGAAACCTTTCCGTCCGAGGCTTATGCCCGTCACATCCACAGATCGGTATCCGATGCGCGCGTACAATTGATTGAGATTGCAAAACAGGGGTTCGTCATTTTCGATGGCGATAAGGATGAAGCCACAGTGTTGCCTCAATTGTACGAGTTTTTGGCGGCTGCAGTAAAAAAGACCGATTACGACGTGATCAACCTGCGTTCGTTGGTGAATGCCCCAACAAAAAATGCAATGTTTGATGTGCAAAACCGCAATTTGATCATCAATGGGATCAATAGTTTTTCGGTAAGCAATTCGCAACGGGTCATCATTACTCCGCGAAACCAGCAGGTGGTGATGAAAAAAAACCGTGCGATGGATATCGATGGTCGTATAGAAGTCGGTCAAACTGAATTGTACGGCGATTCGCTGTATTTTGACTACGACACCTTCAAATTTGACCTTTATCGTGTAGATTCATTGTATTTTTACGTGCCTGTGGGTGAAACGGATGTACTTGGACGGGCAAAACAACAGCGACTAAAATCGGCAATAGAAAAAATTTCGGGAAGCATTTTGATCGACCTGCCCAACAACAAATCAGGGAGAGAGAACATGAAGCAATTTCCCATTCTGAAAAGTGACAGCGCATCATACGTGTTTTATGGTTCGCAGGATATTGCCAAAGGCGCTTATGATGCCGAAAGATTTTATTTCGAACTTGAACCTTTTGTTATTGACAGTATCGACAATTTTACCAAAGAGTCGCTTGCATTAAGCGGTAAATTTGTTTCTGCAGATATTTTCAACGATATGCGGCAAACACTACGCGTGATGCCCGATTATTCGTTCGGGTTTACCTACCAAACCAGCGACTCTGCCCTTAGTGCCTACGGAAGTGGGAAACTGTACGCCCAAATGCGCCTGAGCAATCAGGGACTTGAAGCCAGCGGACAACTCGACTATCTTACGGCATCCGTTCATACGGACGATATCAAATTGTATCCCGACTCGATGAATGTACCCGCTGCCAAGGAATTTTTCATACGGAAGAAAACCGATGGCGCTGAATATCCGGATGTGAACTCGAAAGGAAACCGTGTTCACTGGGAACCCCAAAATGATAAAATGTTTATTTATAAGGGGGCTGGAAACTTCAATATTTACAATCCCGATACTCAATTCGACGGTATGCTTCTACTTACCCCCGGTGGGTTGTCGGGAACAGGGCGCATGGATGTGGGCACAGCGGATATTCGTTCGGACAATATCGTTCTTAAAACCAACACATTCAATTCTGATACTTCTGTCTTCAGGTTGAGGACAGTAAAAGGCGGACCTGTACAGTTAGCAACAGTAGACAGTATCCGCTCCAAAATAGATTTCAATACCAACAAAGGGCATTTCACACCCGGAAAGAATAAGGATTACGCATTGGTGCAATTTCCCTCCAACAAGTTTGCTGCTCATGTCGAAGGGATGATTTGGGACATGGACAGTTCCAAAGTACACATCGGACCGGTAGATACGATAATGCGTCCATCAAAAGCTCCTGTCGATTTCAAATACCAATATCCCGGAGAAGGCAGTGGTGCACGTTATTATTCGACTGCAAGAGATGCTGATTCGCTTAGTTTTGTTGCATCAAGGGCAACATTTGATCTCGTTCTGGGTAACTTGAAAGCCGAGGGTGTCGATCTGGTTAAAACAGCCGATGCCATCGTTTATCCAGGTGACGGACGGGTAACGCTTACGCCCGAAGGTATGCTGGATCAAATCCGTAATGCACGGGTTGTGTTCAACGACAGCCTTAAGCAACATATTATCTATGGTGCCGACATTAGAATACGCGGACGACGCCAATACAGCGGTTTCGGTAAATACGACTATGTTGATGAAGCAGAAAGGGTGTTTGTGGTTGATATTCCCCAAATAGAAACAGACAGATATGGAAAAACGACAGCCACGGGCGCTATTCCTGTCGAAAGCGAATTCATGCTCAGTCCGTTTTTCCGGTTTCGTGGCAACATGACGCTTTTGTCCGGCGATCCATTTCCGGTTTTCGATGGCGCCGCGCAGATCGTGGAAGAGTGTGGAACATTCCGCCCCGACTGGTTCAAATTTAAATCATCTGTTAATCCGGCAAACGTCCGGATCGAAGTGGACGATGCGCCCGTAAACATCAGCAATAGCAAGATATACAATGGGTTATTTCTCACAAACGATTCCAGCCATATATATCCTGCATTTTTTTCGCAGCGAAGGACATATTCGGATAACCCATTGATTCAAGCATCAGGATTACTGACCTATGACAAGGATTCGATGATCTATTTCATTGCTCCGGAAAGCAAATTGAAAAACCGCGACACCATCGGTAATCTTTTAGCCTATAACCGCGACAAATGCCAGCTCAGTGGCGAGGGAAGGCTGGCACTGGGAATCAACCTTGGCAGAATCAAGACAGAAGTGCTGGGACGCATCACGCACAACCTGCTCAACCGCGAAACCTCATTAGATGTGATGATGTCGCTTGATTTTCATTTCGACAATGGCCTGGCAGCTATGATGGCTGGAAAAATTGACAGTTTCCCCACTCTCACAGGTGTTAACATGCAGCGGCCAACCTTCATCAGGGGAATGAACGAATGGTTGGGTGTCAAAAAAGCTGAAGTTTTCCGACGGGATGCTTTGATGGGAAAGGTAAGAAATTTTCCTGAAGAATTGAACAAAACATTAGTACTGACGCAACTGCGTTTGTATTGGAACCAAAGTACGCGCTCCTACCGTTCGACGGGAAAAATAGGGATAGGCAATCTTTTCGGTCATCAGGTCAATCGCATAGTCGACGGCATGGTAGAAATCAGAAAACGCTCCGGAGGAGATGAGATGGATATTTACCTGAAATTAGATGATCGTAACTGGTTCTATTTTAGTTACACCCGCGAAATGATGCAGGTAATTTCGTCCTATCAGTCGTTCAACGACCGGTTGATGAGATTACCCGAAAAGCAACGCATATTGGACGACAAACAACGCCCTGGCTTTAGGTTTATGATTGCTACGAGCGACAGGTTAAATCAATTCCTGCGACTTTATCAGCAGACCGAAACACCTGCCGACCAGTTGTTACCGCCGCCAACAATGATACAGGATACGGGAAGACCTGTTACAACTCAGCCGACCGTTACGCCGCCCGTGAGGAATGAGGAAGATAATGTGCCAGAAATAATAGAGGTGGAATGAAAAAATAAATTCTTAAAAAATCGCACTTTTGCATCAATTAATTTTGCATGATTATATTCAGCAACAGAAAATTACCTGTTGACAGTCAGGATTTCAAAAAGTTAATTTTTTCGATAAAGAATATAATAATTATTTTTATTGTTATTTTTATCTGTCGTTTATCGCTTGCCCAGCAACCGTTGAGCATGGACGAAGCTGTTTCCATTGCATTAGCCAATCATCCTGCAGCGCGTAATGCCGTTTTGGAGGAGCAGAAAGACATCCTGATGCAACAGCAGGTTGTTGAACTTGCACCGGTACAGGTAAAGTACTGGCAACGCAATATAAAGGTGGGTAACGACAGGCTTTGGTCGATAACACAGGATTTTGGCACTAT
>JGI24702J35022_10000885_pt1 | contig 18563 bp, 4 predicted proteins | sample TergutTh196P4_FD_35022 | JGI IMG/M metagenome (IMG submission 35022)
TTTTAATTATTATTAATAATGTTTGCAAGCAGTTTTATGTTCAAAGATCTTTTTCTCAGGCTTAAATTATCTATCTTTCTTGTGGGTTGATGACCACCTTGCCGTTTTTATGCGGCGCTTAGCAGGCTCTTGAGTTCTCTTACGTCAAACTGGGCTGTGCTGCTCTTGTCTATGTCTATGTTTAATCTTACTTCGGCTATCGCCGGTATCAATTCAATTATTCCGCTTAAAGCAGCGCTGTCTTCTTTTATAAAAGCGTCTTCAGCCAATTCGTTGACCTTTTCCGCAAGCGCGTTCTGCAGATTACGCGAGAAAATCTTATCTGCCGCCGCTCTCTTCATTCCGGCAGTCTGTTTTGCCGTTTCCTGCCTTACCCGCTCTTTAAATGCGTCGGCATTTTCGACCGGCTCTGTTTCTTTTCCTGACATCGTCTGTATTCTTAAAGCTTTCCCGAGCTGCTTTTCGAACGTTTTATTTGTGATCGTTCCGACAACGGTTTTTGATATGAGCGCTTTTTCAAGCACGCCTTCAAGATAAGCCGCCTGCAAAGATTTAACTTCGGTTTTATCTTCAACTTTCAGTTCAATATCGTTTAAATAAACGTCCAGCGGGTCGATTGCCTTCAGATTCAGCGATTCTCTCACGGCGCCGACATTGCCCGACTTGAGCATATTTAACAGTTCGGCAATTTTTTCATTCGTAAGTTTATCAAGCGCCGCCAAACTTTCATCGGAAAGATTATACGCCGAATTTTTAACAAAATCGGCGGTATATTTATTTTTTCCTACGGAGGCAAGGATCGCCTGATCTTTAAGAACTCTGAGCGCCCATATTTTATCTATAAAAGATCTGTCATCGGAGGCAATTTTCGTGATCACTTCGTTGTTGTTAAGGATTTTTATATCGCCGGTTTCCTGAAGTTTCGTTATAAGTTCGCCGGAATTATTATAGCCCGTGATTTCGGAGGCTTTTTGCTCGCTTGCCAAAGCAAAATCATAAACCGAAAGTTCGTCTTTAGAATTCTTGCGGAGAACTCCGTCAAAGCCTATTGCCCTGTAATCAAAATCCGCCGCGTCTTGTCTCAAATCGGCTATTATCTTTATCCCGTTTGCGCGCGCTGTGTTAAAAAAATTCTTTATTTCCGCTTCCGAAAGATTAGCTCTTAGAATCTGATAATCCAAAATGATCTGCCCGTTTCCTGTTTTTTGAAAATCGCTCAGGCATGATATCAAATCATCTTTCGTATTAACATTGTCAAGGAAATAGTATATATTCTGCACCGCTGCCAGCGTGTCGGCGTTTTTTATATCCCTTATGCCGGTAATAAAATACGCAATGTCTCTTCCGTAAGCCGAATCATTTACGGATAAATTGGCGCGGACATTGCCTTTTTCATCATATTCAAAACCCGTTGTTTCCGCTTCGGCGTTTATATTTACCCAATCGGTAACAACTTTTTCTTTTATGGATACGCCCGTCGCTTTTCCTATAAGTTTAGAAAGTTCGTTCGTTATTTTGCTGTTGTCGTTTTTGACGGCATCCTCGATCGCGCTCAAATCAGCCCCTTCGGCAAAAATCACAAGCATGTCTTTTTCGGAGCTCATCCAAACGCTCTTATTGCCGATTTTTACTCCCGTAGGTCTAAAGTTGAACCGCTTTTGCATGAGAGGCATCTTGTTTATCATGTAAACGGGGACCGATGTCTCGGTTACGCGGATGACAAATGCTTCCGGTTTATCAAGTTCATTAAAACTTACCTGTTTCTCCGTAAAGCTGTAATTTACAAAAATCCTTCTCACAAAATCTTTTTTGGCCCCGCTTCCAAAAAACTTTTGCAAAGCCGAAAATATGGAGAAAGATGCCAAGCCTTTAGATAACAATAAACCCGCTCCATTAACAATACGAGTAATCCCGGCAGCTAAAGATGTCATCATCAACATGCCTAAATACGAACCCTCCGATTGCCATATAGGCCGCTGCTGTCGTTCTTCTTCTGCAGCGGATTTCTTTTCATCCGCAAGCTTTGTAATGTTTAATATATATGTTTTAAACCGGTTATTGGCATCATACTCAACTTCATTTTCAGAGGAATAATCCATATCAAACACTTCAATGCCAATGTTGTCTTTATAAATTTCAGCAAATTCGCCGTAACGGCTCCGACTTGTCAAAATCGCCTTGTTATCCAAATATATTACAACTATATCGTCTTTAATATTATCTTCTGTGTTTATCGGAAATTTTTTCAAATTAGACTTAATAATTTTACTTATTTCATTTCTGAATTCCTCAGGTGACAAACCTTGCGCGCTGATTACAAATTCCTTATAAAAACCATTGTCTTCAATTCCCCATGCAACGGATTTGGGAGGAGTAATTTTATACAATTCTTTCAGAAATTCATCAACCGTATTACCCATATGCAATGCCGGAGCCCTACGCTGGGCATCAGCATACCTGATACCGCCTTCTAAATCTGTATTATTTCTTACCAAGTACGAATTATATAATATCTCATGCGGACTGACAAGTATAGTAAATCCAGGAGTAGCGGCCATACTCTCAGTAAGATTAAACATAGACATAACAGTAATAAAAGCTACAACTATAATTACATTCATAGTTCTCGTTATTCTTCTAATCAACTGTGAAGGTCCTTTGGCAACGGATTTAAAACTTCCGTCTTGCCCGCCATCTGTTTTGCCGTCCCTATTCCTCTTATAAATGCTTTCTACGAAATTTTTAATCGAATTTATATAATTCTCATTATTATCCATCGCAATTCTTACATATTCCGATTCATCGCTTCCGGTATATTGGACGATAAATTCAGTATTGCCATCCCTGACAAAAGTAAATTTAAGCTGTTTCAAAAATTCAACCAAATCAACTTCAGGATACTTTTCATGCAATGACACCGCCGCAGCCGTAAAAAGCATTTCCGCTTCCAGTGAATCAAGATAGTTGTCTCCGGTTGAAAGTTTATTTTTTGAAGCTTCGTCTAATATTTTGACACTTTCTTTGGAAAGTTCATTTTCCGTCTTTTTTGGTATAACTATCTTGTCTTCGCTGAGTCTACCTTGGCTTTCAATAATTCTAACCAAAGCCGCCTCCAAACTAAACGGATTCCTTTCAATTGTTGATAATCTCAACAAAGCGTGAAGTCTGTATTCCGCCTGAAAACTGCCGGAAAACAGTTTGTGCAAACTATTTTTATTCTTGATATTTTTTATATACATGTATCCGACTTGCTTTGGAATTCCTAACGATTTCATATCTTTCTCAAGTAAATAATTCATATTGGTTGTGTCTTTTAACGCAATACCTTTTTTATTTAATGTTTGGCGCAACTCCAATTCAAAGGCAGAATTAAAAAATTCAAGTTTTGTATTTGTTGATATTGTCTCTTGCATCACGTCTTTTGATTTAGCAGACAATTTTATTAAATCAGCCAGATGGCCTGCCGAAAGCAATAACCTCTCTATTCTCCGTTGGTTATTCATTCTATGAATAATATTTGCTTCATCATAATTGCTTTCAAAAGCATACGCGTTTGCCACATAAAAAAAACTTAACATTTTATATAGCGTATCATCTATATAGATTTTGCCTACTTTTTCATATCCGAAAACCAACGCTTCTTGTAAAGCCAGCGAATCTATAGTATAGTAAAAGCCGGAAATCAAATCTATCAGCAAATCCTGAACTTTCTTATTATTGTTTTCTATCGCTTTAAAATAGTAAGCCTCTATGAGGTTTTGCAGTTCCCGCTTAAACTTTTCTTCGTCATCAGATGTTTCGGATTTTTTAAATAATGATTCTATTTGTTTTTTGTTATCGGTTAATAATACTTTTACATTATTTTCTAAGTCCATATCTATGTCCAGTTTATCCTCCAGATATTTGACTGTAGACGCAGTGAAAATAATTTCCTTTGCTTTAAGCCGCACATCTTCTATAAAATTATTTAAAGCATGTATAATTATTCCGAAAAAAGGCACTGAAAGCGCGGCTGTTGAAAGCAAAATGCCTGATTTTATAACGATTGGCATTAATCCTGCAACTGGAGGCAGAAAGAAAGAAACCGTCAATACTGAAGCAATTGTTAATGAAAAGACGATTGCTTTTACAATTCTCGTTCTCAACACTCTCGTTTTATATTGGGAAATGTCAAAATTATCATGCAAAGCCGCAAAGTGTTTAGATGACATAAACAATAATTTGCCAAGTTCTACACATCCCGTATACAAATATGCCTTAATACCCGTATAACCTCTTTCTTCTATAGCTTTTTGTGTTTCCGGAAGAGTAAGCTTTGCAAGCGCCATCTGCGGAAGCAATCGCGGAGACATTATAAGATCCAAATAGTCCGATGTTCTTTCGACAAAAATAGCTTGTAATTTACTTTTCAATTTAAACATCCTTTCAAAGCCCATATCCTCTATCTGCCTTTCAATTCTTCTAGCTATCATCCTGTCAAACTGATAAGCTATGCCTTGGTCGTTATAATTTTCTCCCATAACCCTCCTGACTTCATCAACAGTCTCTCTCTTAAGTCTATTTATTTCTCTTCGCATATCTTCACCCTCAATTTCATCCGCTCTTTTCATAATCACATCTACTCTTTTCATAATTTCATTCTGTATTTTCGCCATATTTGTAATAACCGATTTAAATTTTTTCATATCTTCTTGACTTATACTGTCATACTGACTTCCCGCTAATTGAGCCAGTTTATCGTTTATAGCATAAACAATATCTTCTTTGTATTTTTCATTTTCTTCTTCATGCTCGTCGTTTGACAGGAATGTCAGTCTATCCAAGCTGATTATATCCTGTACCATATATTCTGCACATCTTATCATTTTTTCTTCATAACCAAGCTCGCTGATTTCTTTATATATATCCTCTATCATATTCATATTTTTAATTAAGTCGCGCTGTAATTCGGGGATGCGAGGATATACTCCTTCTAAAAATTCCTGCAACAGAGTTTTGTCATAGGATGTTGCGGCACTCCGGTTATTTTCAATTTTATCATAGTATTTATTGGTTGTCTGCACGTTTTGCAATTTCTTTTTTGTATTTTCATTAATTTTTATTGTCACGTCAGGAAGCGCTTCCACATAGTCTAATTGTCCGATATACACAGATTCCGCCGCCGATATATACTCTACCGGCAATTTGTATATTTTATTTTTACTTTCAACAAACACAAAAATAATTGTTTTTTGCGAACCGTCAAGTTTTATTTCAAAATCAATATACATTTCAAATTTGCCGGTTATAATTAACGATCTTACGTCATTGGTTACTATTTTTTTGTTAAGCAATAGTCCTTTTACTCCGTTTTTTATTGTTTCTATTTCATCCGGAACTTGCAGTTTATCTGATTTTGCTATTTTTTCCGTTATCTCTTCTATTTTACCTGCAAGTTTTAGATGTTCTATTTTCTCCACATCCTGTATTTTATATCTTATAATAGCTTGTTTCCCGCTTTTTGGTTTGCCCATAACAACCGCGTAACTGCCGTCGTCAAGCCTGTACAGTTTATCCCAATTGATAATATGTAAATCTTTGAGTTTTTCGGATAGTCTGTCATCATTTGTTTCCTGAAACAAACTTTCTACCGATATTGATAATGACGTCATATCCAATGAATCAAAAATGTCCTCGTTAAAATTTGCGCTTACGCCGGCGTTTAATAAAGCGCTTTTTTCCTGCGCTGAAATAGCTGCAAATTTGCGTCGGCGATATGAACTTAAATCCCTATCATTAATCCTGACAAAATTCAACATCAACCTTTCTTTTTTTCCTTGTTCATTTTTACTAAATTTCATAGCAACATCATCGGATAAGCGAATTATATACCCGTCATCCGCGGCATATATATGCGAAAACATACCATTTTTAATAAGCCTCTGTATTTGTTCAAATTTTGGATCCGCAGCTATACGTTTTTGTTCTTCCAGTAATTTTTTTTCTCTTTCTATTGCCGCTTCTACTTTACCATAATCAAGCAAACTATGATATCCTTCTTGCAAGCTTATTTCGGAAGCAACTTTCGCAATAGTACCGCCGTATCCGCTGCCCTCCATGCTCTGCACAGATCTCTTTTTTTCCGCTATATCATTGCTGTTATGCTCCTTCTCATAATTTATCAAAACACTATCACAGCCGCGTTCTTTTGCAAAATCCATAAGATACTTCAAAGCTTCATAATACGCAATGTCTCTTCTGTCTATCAAAGAACTTGTACCGTCTCTAAACTGAGGAATATTTTCCTGCGCATGGATAAACATTACGGATTTACCTTCAGATTCGCTTATAATAAAATCAAATCTGTTTGTAAACTTACCGTCTATAAACATTTGCAGCACTTCGTAATCTTTATGCATAAGCCATTTGCTTCTGTAATTTACTCTTTGTAAAGGTTGACGGAGGCTTCCCGTACAATCGCCGGTTCTTTCGCCTATCTCATAGTTGTCTATATTTCTCATTGATAAGCTGTATTCAATTCCTTCTCCACGGACAAAATAATAACCCTGCAGTATCTTTTCCAACTCCTTCGCGGACTTTTGTTCATCTGGGCTTTTTTTATCTTCAAGAAACACCTGGACGTCATGCATCGCATACACTATTTCGTCAATAAATAATCCTATTTTGTTATCGTCCTGCAGCAATTCAGCTAATGTATAATTTGTCCTCATTTCAAAAAATTCTACTAAATCGTACTGACGAGTGAAGGCTGAAATGATTTTTTCAACTCCCTCTAACTTAGACTTTAATTCCTGTATAGCGTCTTCATCCGTTTTATTTAAATTATGCTGGGCCATATACTTGCGCGGCACATTTTCTATCGTCTTGTACTCTTTTAAAGCAACCAATTCTTTAAAACTTAATTTGCCTTGTTTTATAATATCATCAACAATCTCTTGCGGAGTGCCTGTAGACTCTTCACGCCGGTCTGAAGTATATGTATATGCAAACAAATCTTTGATTTGAAGTATTTTTTTATAAACATTTTTTTTCCCATTCAATCTGTTTAACATTTCTTCATCAAGCTCTGTATTCATTACAAAATTTATGGCCTCTTCTAACCCTATTCCTTCCTTTGAAACCTTTTCTTTAATGAATTCTTTATGTTTTTTTAAAAAGTCTTCCCACTTTTTCCATTCGCGTATATGTGCCATGACAAATCTAATGGTTCCTTCATTAACCTCTATATCAAAATCATCTGCCAAAACTCCTACTTTTCTTATACCGTCAAAACTTATACGGCTAATATCATAATTTCCGGAAAACAGTTTTTTAAACCAGTCTTTTTCTTCATATGCGCTAAGCCTTTGTAAATCACCGGGTCTTATTTCAGAAAAGCAAACAAATTCAACAATATTCGCATTAACTTTTATTCCTCCCTCAAAAGATGCCAGAATTTCCATTCTTTTTATACCGTCAAGAGTTAAACTCCTATTGCCCTTTGGCACTACACGGTTAATACTATAGTTTCCTGAAAACAGTTCTTTAAACCAGTCTTCTTTTGCATATTTTCTAAGCGCGCTTACCTCTATTGTTTTATTAGAATTGACAATAAATCCGATGGTTTCATCATTAACTTCTATCCCGAAATCATCTGCCAAAACTTTCATTTTTTCTATACTGTTAAGAGTCAAAAAGTTAATATTGTAATCTCCTGAAAACAGTTCTTTGAACCAGTCTTCTTTTGCATATTTACTAAGTCCTTCTCGAAGCTTTTTATCGTCTATTCGGTATGCCTTGGCAAATCGAGCTGCTGCTTCATTGTTGATGCCAATGGATTCCAGAACTGCGATTCTTTCCTTATATTTATCTTCTTCATCTTCAAGACTAAGCTTCGCGTCCGGGTTTTCAAGATTCCATTTTACGTGCTCCCTGACATTTGCGGAAATCATTGCGGCTATGCGGTATGTATTGCGTAAAGCCGTACTTACAAAAGGGAAACTGCCTACGGATTTTTGCGCCGCTTTGGCGGCGGCATCGGCCATTGCCGCCCGGATAGTTTCCATTCCACGGCGGCGCTCCGATAATTCTTCCGGAGTCTGATTTTTACCGTGCCAGCTTATGAATTTGTCTTCAAAATCCTGATTAAATACGGCTCTCCATACATACGGCAATTCTCCTATTGCCGTAACCTTTTCTCTTGTTTCGGCGCTTATCCCGAAAAATTGCAGAAGTTTATTTAAATATCTGAAAAACGGCAGTTCAAGTTTGTTATTACCAAACTTAGAGTTATCTTCGCCACGATTGGAATCTTCTATGTTTTGCAAGGCTTCTATTTGAGCACTGCGGGATTCCTCTGAAGCTGCAGCAAAATTTTCAGCAAAAATTTTATTTAAAAGCTCAACTAAACCATCCGCGGTGATTTCGTCTGTTGAAGGATCAGGCATATGTCCGTCTGCCAACTCAGGTAACTCGGGAGAAAGTTCGCTAAACAAAACAACATTCAAGTTAATACCTAACTCTTCGGCAAGTTTCAATAAAAACTCTCTATGTTCTTCGCTAACGGTTATTATATAATCCGGTGTCCTGTTATTTTCGCCTAATTCATTTAAAACAGCCGTGATACGTTTAGAACGAAAACTATCTAATATATCCTCGTCTACTTTCCCGCCTAAAGCTTTTTTTAGCCCGCGCAACAGCTCTCGTCCTTGATAACCTCTTCTTATGCCTGCTGAAAAAACATCTATATTCTTTTTGCCGTTATCTTTCAAAAACTGCTTAAATAAAACGTCAGCAGTAGCGCTTCTGAATACATTTGCAGTGCAAACAAAAACAATTGATACTTTCTTATCTTCATTCACGGCCGCGCGTAAATTTTCAACAATTGCGTTTGTATCCGAAAGTTGAATTGTGCCGGAACGTGCGGATTTAGTATCGACAGCTTCATCACGAATATCTTCAGATGCAGAAACTCTGCTCTGTATCTCTTCTTTTTCTTCATCGGATGCCATTTCGCTAACGATTTCAGATAAGAATTTTAAATATAGAAATTCCGCTATATTTCTTTGCGAATCTGATCCCTCATTAAGAATATCAAATTCTTCTTCAGATAATTGAACCGTAAAAAATTCATTGTCTGGATTTAGTGTAATGCCGGAATCATAATGGAATGATATATCATTAAAACGCCTTCCTGTTACACGGTTTAATCCAACGGTATCGGAATAATGTATAGCCATGACTACAGGAGTATCTTTAACGGTAAGTTCTGCGCTTTCTCTTACACCCGGATACCCAAACGCATTCGCCGTCTTAAAAACAGTATTTTTTAAAAGCCTGACAAATAACTCTGCTCTGCTCCTTGACGTGATATCCGTTTCTTTTTCTAAAACGGAATCTCCGATTTTATTTTCGTAAAGTCTAAATCTTAAGTCAAATCCGCTAAGCGATATTGGAATGCCGTAGTTATTTTCTCCGTTTTGAAAATAAAAGCTGGAACGTTCTAAATACTCCGGATTCAATCCGTAATGCTGCCGATCTTGCTCGTAGAATTTCTGTGCCGACGCTCTTAACGCAAAATCAGATACATATCTGCCTTCATTGATAAACTTTTGCAGATATTCTTCAAGTATGAGTATGTTATTTTGCAGGTATTCTTGAAGTGTAGGCATGTCACTTTGTACATATTCTTCAAGCTTTAACGTGCTCCTTGCAATGTCAAACAATTTTAAAGATATTTGTATTCGTTTTTCAGAAATTTCTTCGATAATTCTCGCTTCGGGAAGCATAGACAATTCATTAGCCTGCGAAAGATTAAGCTTCGCGCCAGGATTATCTAAATTATATTTTACATGTGCTTTTATATTAGCGGATATCATTCCCGCTATACCGAAAGTTATTCTTTGGATTGTTCTTATCAAAGGTGAGCTGCTTGTTGCCCTGTTTGCTGCGGCTCTCCATGCATAGTCCATGGATCGTCTGATAAACTTCATTCCCCATTCGCGGTCGCGCACCTGCTGCGCAGTCTTTGAGCGGTGCCATTTTATAAATGTTTCGTTAAAAGCCGGACTATACGCCGCTATCATAACCAAAGGAAGCTCTATCACGGCGGTTACGGTTTCACGCGCTCTGCCGCTTACCCCGAAAAGCTTCAAAAGTGAATTCAACGGCCTGAGAAGAGGAAGAGAAAGTTTTGCATTATACTGATACACTAAGTCCGCAGTATATACCGAATCCGAACCTACAAGATTTGGAACAACCCGCAGCGCAAAATATTGTAAAGGCCCCACCAGCCTTTCTTTGCTGCCTTGTACTATGCGATATCTTTCTGCAAATTCGACTTCTTCAGATTTCCCGATTATTTTTCTTGCATTATTACGCAGTTCTGCTGAATAGAAACCCTTTCCATTTTCAAAATATCTTTCTATATAAAGCGTGACGCCGTACGGAAGACTTATTTTATCTTCATTAATATTCATCTTTCCGAACTTGAACACTGCGTCCATAGCAATCTTTTTAGCTTCTGCTTTTGCCTGCTCCGCGTCTCCTTCATACTGTTCCCAAAGCTCGGCCATTGCGGCATTATATCTTTCCTCTTGAACTCTAATGAGCTCTTCGGAAAACGCATAATACTCACTTTCCTCAATCGCGCTTTCTGTTCCGTCTTCATAAACTCCTATATACCTATCCGGAGAATCTTCATATGCATCAGCATTGATATATACTCCAACCAGCTCAAGCTGTCCTTCTTCCACGGCATTGTCATTTTCAGCTGATATTTCACGTTCAAAATCTGAAAATATTTTATCCGCTAAACTCCATTCTCCACGCGCAATTTTTGAAATATCAACCAGAAGGCGGACAAGCCTTTCATCGTAAAATCTGCCGGCATTATATATGTTTTCAGCAGTAAGCATTTCAAAAAACAGATTGTACTCGCTATTTTCCCAATTATACGAAACATCGTCAAACATAACTTTAGCTGCCAGATGCATAAGCTGTCTGTAAGATTCTTCGTCTATATTTTTAATACGCTGCATCAGTCTTCTAAGAATCGTAACATCAATCACTTTGAAACCAGCGTCAAGATTAATATTTTCAGCGGATGTTCCGGTTTCCAAACTGGGCTGCCTGTAATTACCGGATCCCAGTTCAAGCATTGCGCCTGGGTTTTGGACATTATGATAGGCATGGCTGAAAATATTATAAATGACCGGCGCCAAAACAAACCAAACGGCAGGCAATCCCGCAAAAGCGATAGACGCTATCACGGCCGCGGATAAAGCCCATGTCCCGTATATTATTCTTCTTGCGCCTTTTAATCTTGTAAAAAACGCTTCATCTCTTGTTTTTCCATCAAAACTTACTACGGTAACGCGGCCGTTTTCGTCTGCATAATGAGCCAGAACAAAATGCATGGGAAACGTAAATACCATTTTATGCAGTTCGAGCACGCCTGCCAGCAAACCTCTCCGCCAACTGCCTTCTTTAAGGCCTATTTTGTCCGCCAAGCGCGCAGTCCACGGAAGTTCAAGTTTAGCCTGCGCCTCGGCGGGAGTAAAGACAGCAAAACCAATATCTTTATCGTCATTACTGAAAAAAAGCGGCACATGCGTATATTGATACGCCCCATTAATTGAAACTATGGGAAAGGCAGATTCCAGAGTGTCGTCATAAGCCCTTACGCCCCGTACTTGTATTTGATTTGCTACCGTAATTTTTTTATCACCTTGAATATACAAATATACCGATACCGGCTGCAGATTATTTCTATACGCATACGCAAAAGCGTTTATCAGCATTTGCCTTATAACTTCTGCATAATTATCTTTCGCTCTTGCTTGCGAAGGGACATAGTATATTTCCGCCATTTTTTCCGCAAAAGATTCTATATGCTTTTCTATTCTTGTTCTGTAATCGTCCGCGCTCTCTCCGTCAAACATTCGAAATGTAAGCTTGGCATACTTATTTTGGAACTTCCAAACGCGGAAAACTGCGTCAACATTGTTCAAAGCATCGGCAATATCAAAACTTTCCACTCCTGCTGCGTCAGTTTGACTAGTAATAGCTTCTTCCAAATAGTTTAATTCCTCGCCCTCTTTTATTTCTAACTTTCTTAAAATTACCTCTGTAAAATAAATTTCTTCTTTATTGGACAATTTTATATTTCTTTGTTCGCGCGCTCCGTTCTTTTCTATATTTTTAAGTCCCGCGCTTGCGCCGAACAAACCCGCAAACAGTTTTTTATCTTCTTCGGATAAAAATCCGTCGGATATTTTGTTTGCCATTTTTACTATGCCGTTCTCGAGGTCGGCGCTGATATATATGTTTAAATCCGGATCAGCGTGATTGCCGTGTATAAAAGNATTTGTAAGCAATTCCGTCAAAACAGNCCCTAAGGCAATTACCTCCGCCACCCTGCCGAATTCATCGTTTTTCGTCAAAAATAATGCCTGCTTGATCNCAAGCAGCGAAACGCGTANCCTTTTGGCATACTGCTCTTTGCTCTCGCCTTCTTTGCGATGTAAAGTAAGCGCCACCGTTTTATTATCCCGAAAATTTTTCAAAAGTTTCGATATGTCAACAAGCTTTATTAAAGTATCAAATCTATCAACTTGCGCTGAGTCAATTATTGCAGCGATCTCTTCCACGGCCGACGCATCGATAATATCTGAAAAATCAAGATCGGCGATTCCGGACGTGCCTAATACTTCGGATATTTCCTGATCGGCGGAATCGGCTGCTTTAAGAAAAACGCGATCTAAGACCGACTGGTCTAATTCCGAAGCATAGTAGGCCGTAATAAAAGCGCGCGTAATACCGCCGGCAGTTGCCGCCTTGTCCTTTCTTTGATGATACCGCAAAACGGCATTCTGCACGCTGTCCGGCATTCTTGCGAGAAGTTCTTTTTCCATACCGGCGATTTTTTCGCCAAGCGCGGGATCCGTTTCTATATCGAAAATCAAACCGTCTCCGGTGACAAGATTATTTTTTGCGGCAAATTTCATTATGTTCGTTACAGTTTTATAAGTTTGCGGATTAAAAACGGTATTATGCAGCGAAACCGCGCCCGCGGCGGAAGTAGCGGAAGCTGAGACCGCGGCGGAGAGATTCAGTTTATTTTTTGCAATAACCGTTTCATTCACCGCTGCCGAACTTTTTATTTTTCCGGAAGTGTTTTTTAAAGTTATCTTAAAACCGTTAGACAGCGTAATAACCGTTTCCTGCTCGCCGTATTCGTAGCTGATGTTTTCCCCTGCGGCTTCGCTTATGCTTTGTATGATGAAATCAATATTGTTTTTATTATACGCCAGCGAAGAAAGAGATGAAGCCGCCGTTTCTATCATCAAGTGCATTATTTCAGACAATTGTGCCTGCGACGCAAGCGCAAGAGCCAGCGTTTGGGCGTAGAAAATATTACCCATGGCAAGGAAAGAGTTATAACTTTCTTCGGCGGTTTTTGTTTCCTGCGTAACGGAAGGCATAAGGCTTATATAGGAAACTTTGCTTTGGGTAAATATTTTATTAAGCCCTTCGCTGTGGAATCCGCCGGCTACAACTATAACTATTTCGTCTTTGGCGTTTTTATCAAGTCTTTTTTCTATGTTTTTTGCAAATATCGCGTTTCTGTCTTTGTTAACTCTGTAATATTCAACCAGAAAATCTATTTCCTCTTTCATGGAACTTAAAGTGTTCTTGAAAGCGTATTTGGAATATATTTTTTCAAATCTTGGGTATTCTTTTTCAAAAAACTCATAATCGTCTGCGGTTATCTTTGTGTTTAAAAAAGCTTCCAAATAAGTAAAAAAATCGCTTAAGAAAGAAATTTCAATTTCTTCCGGCGTGCTTGAAAACGCTATTCTTATGTCTTCGGCGACCCTTCTTTCTTCGTCAAGCATTGCAACGGGATTGATCTGCCTGCTTGCTTCTATGTAAGCTATAAGCTGTCCGAGGCTGCTTCTTGCGTCTATATTTATGCCGTATTTTTTCGTAAGCGCCGGCATGCGCAGGCCGAGTTCTTCAACATTGGAAAAACCCGCCGTTGCAAGCGACAGTTTGCTGTACTCGTTATAAGAAAGATTTTCTTTAAGATGATTGACAAGAACCTGCATTTCATAAGTGGCTTTATTGTAATCAATCTTTTTTGAGGTTTTCAGAAGTTCGCAATACAGCGTAAAAATCGGGTATTTTTCAAACGATATGGGAAGCAGCGAATTATATTTGTCGTCATTATTATCCAGCTTTCCTATATATTTTCTTAAAAGGGCATAATACCTTTCCATAGGCATCCTGCCGGATTTGTAGCTTTCAAACGTGGCGGTAAATCTGTGATTTTCGCGGCTGAAATATTTTGCTTTAAGGTATTCGATCTCATCTTTTATTTCAGAAAGTTTTTCTTTATATTTTTCATTATTATCTAAAGCTTTTGAAAGCCTTTCAATATTCTGTCTGTGTATATTTTTATCTTCCAACCCGTAAAAAGGAGTTTTTACGTCATTTTTCAAATAATAATATTCGGCGCCGGTAAGCCTTCCTTTTTCAAAAAGCCCTTCAATTATATTGTTTCTGAGCTTTTCATCTTTAACGCGGCCGAAAATGCTCGTATCTACTTCATCATATCCGCCTTCAACAAAAATCGCTGAAATTTTATAGTTTTTCTGTAAATTTTCTATTATTTGTTCAATATTTTTCTGCGCTTCTATGTGGCAATGCAGATCATTGATATTTATTACCGTATAACGGCTGTTGTCAAATGTTTTGGATTCTATTACCCTGCCAAGATGGAAAGGAATGAAACTTACTGAATTTTCAATCGCTTTTTCGTTCCCGCCGGAAACAATGGCATGAGCTATGTCCGTGCCTATAACGGAAATCATAAAACATAAAACCGTAAACATTGAGATCAGTTTACGGGGCTGCAGCCTCATCCTGCGGCTTCGCGTAAAACGGCGATGCGTGTCATGAAATAGTTTCATTAGTTTATTCATAAATTTTCTCCAAAAAGAAATTCGGCCTGAGGTAATTTCCTCAAGCCGAATTCTAAATAAATATATTATTCATGGTAAAAGCAAAAGCAGGCACGCTTCCCTTTTGAAGCGCCTCAATTGACAGCAAATACTGTTTGGTTATTTCCGGATGTATGCCGAACGGACTGCCTCGCATTCGGTCGCACATAAAACCTTTAAACCGTAAAAAATCTTTTTCAAAATAAACGTCTTTCTTGGTATTGACTACAGCAGATCCGGCAGAATAAAAAATCGCTTCATCGGTTTTTGAGCCGTATACCGGAATCTGTTCATTTTCAAAGCCTTTAACGTACGTATTAAAGAAAAAATCTTTAGCGCCGCCGTAATATTTTCTGACTATTTTGTCCGATATATCCAAAAGGTTAATAGCCTGAGCGGTTTTTGACGATATTTCCGCATTTTTGCCTTTTTCAAAACAAAGACCCGGCACCGCAAAACAAGCCTGCGGAACCGACAGCGAAAACAAAAAGAAAGAAATAATAACTGCCGTTATTTTCTTCTTCATAGTATAATTTTAGTACATTTATAATATTTTTGCCATAAATAAATGTAAAATAATATTAAAATAAAAACGCTGCCGGAAAACCATTGCCGGCTGTCTGCGTTACCTTACCGCCGGCGTTCCCATGCATCTGCGCATCCAACGGGTTTACATTTCGGGATTTTAGTATTATAATCATTCAATAATGGATATTGATAATCCCCAAACATACAAACAATTGCTGGCAAGACTGGCTTTAATAAATATTTTTTTTGTCATTTTCATGACATTTACCTCATTTCTTATTTTTATAAGTTATGACACCGTTCTGTGGCACAACTGTCAGAAATCCGATATTTTTAAGGTTTTTTTTCAGGCGGCAAGATTTAATCTTTCAATAGCCGGATATTTTAACATGCCGGTTTTCTTTATTCTGGCGATTTTTTTAACTCTCAGACCTTCGCATATAATAAAACCTCTGGCAGGATTCATAAAATCCTATTATCTTTCCGCATTTGTCGCTTCGGTTTCGCTGCTTACGCTTTCATTTCTGGTAAAAAACATGCCCGGCATAGAAGACATGATGTCATCGGAATATTTGTCAAACCTTTCGATCATTTATTCAGGTTTTGATAATCCGACGTTTATAACAATGACGATTGTCATGTCGATACTGTTTTTGATAATAGTAATCTTCTTTATTTTATTCTTTAAGATGGTTTTGAACTCCAAAGAATACGCGGTCGACGACTATCAGCAAGCCATAGTCGCGACCGTCATAGCGCTTATCCTGTGCATCTGTTTTGCAAAAGGGAAGGTTATAGGAAGTCTTACGGTAAATGATTCCGCGCTAACGCCTGTTATGCAGCTTAATGATTACGCGATAGCAGGGCCGTATAAAATTTTCAGGGATATAAAGGCATTCAACACATCAAACATAATAGTCGCAAAAGACAAAAAAAGTCTTTTCGAGCAAGGCTTTGTGATAACCGATGACAATGATGAAGAAAAAGCAAAAGAACTGCTGTTCCGGTTTAATCCGAGAGAGTGACAGCTTCGTTATCGGAGGATGAAAGGGCAGGAGAAGCCGCCGTCCTGTCTCACAAAACAGTGATCATCCTCTCTTCACTTTTATCTCTTCTGTAAGAAAAAAACAAATCCTCTCTGCAAAAACTGCATAAATCGCTTGCGTATATATTTTTCACGCCGGCTTTTTCAAGAATTTTTACGGCTATTCCGGAAAGGTTTAATTTTCCGTTGTTAAGTTTTACGTTAAACGTTTTTTCCATATCATTGCTTACTTCATAACAGCATTCCATTATATGAGGCCCTATATAAACGATAATATCTTCCGCTTTAACTCCGAACTTTTCATTAAAAATGTTTATTGAATTTTGAAGTATCCCGGCGGCAAGCCCTTTCCAGCCAGCATGCACTGCGGCCTTTACCGATTTATCTTTTGAAGCCATCAAAACCGGCATGCAATCCGCAGTAAAAATACCGAGCATGGTATTTTGCGCGCCGGTTATCAACCCGTCGCAGTTTTCAACAAATCCGCCTCTGTCAAATTCACAAACAATACGCGCGTCAGCGCTGTGTATCTGACGCGCCAAAACAAGATTTTCAGGTTCAAGTCCGAGAGAACGCAAAAAAGAATTTCTTTGCACGCCGTCTTTCATATTACCGCGCGATTTGACGGACGTAAAATGTTTAACGGGAAATTTATTTTCTGCGATAAGTTTGTCTTTCATGATTGGATCTCTCTAAAAACCTATCTAAAGCGGTGTCATTCCCGTGAAAACGGGAATCCATTTTTGTCGTTATCGTCGGACATATTTAAAAGCAGCATGCATACCCGTTTTCACGGGTATGACAAAATCGGTTTTTTAGAGACACCCGATTATTTAATGGAAGCATAGCCGCGCCGCCGCTGTCTTTGATTTGTAATTGCCGTAGTCTTTGATTCGTGAACTTTGTTCCGCAGTCCCCGTAATTCGTAATTGCCGTTAAAGCCTTTTTATTTCAGTTTTTTAATTTTCCAGTAGGTATACGCCGGCTTTGAAAAATCCATTTCCTGCGCTGCTTCCGCCGCGGGAATATCAAACAGGCTTGCCTGCCCAAGCTCTTTTTTAACCGGAGAGTCGCTTTTAAATCCCGTGGCTATTATCGTTATTTTTATTTTATCGTCGATTCTGTTGTCTATGGCATGCCCGTAATAAATGTGTCCTTTCATATCGTAACTCTTTATCACTTCGCCTATCTCTTTAAGTTTTAACGCCGAAACGTTCGCATTAGTCGTCACGTTTATAAGCATCTTTTCCGCCTGCGAAATATCATAATTGTCAAGAAGAGGACTGGAAACGGCTTTTGCGATCGCCTCTTTCGCATTATCGGCGCTCGCGCTTTCGCCTATGCCTATGAGCGCGGTCCCCGAATTGGAGACTATCGTCCTCACGTCGGCAAAATCCATATTGATCTCTCCGGGCATCGTTATCACGTCCGTAATAGCCTGCACGCTCTGCCTTAAAACGTCGTCGATAATCTGATATAAAGCTTTAGCCGACATTCTTTCGTCGACAACGTTAAAAACTCTTTCATTGGGAATTATTATAAGCGTATCGGTATAACTTCTTAAATTATTTATTCCTTCATCGGCTTGGGACATTCTTACCTGTCCCTCAAACCCGAAAGGCTTTGTAACCACGCCGACCGTCAATATTCCTTCTGCCTTAGCTATCTGCGCGACTATAGGCGCCGCGCCGGTTCCGGTTCCTCCGCCCATTCCCGCCGTGACAAAAACCATATCCGCGCCTTTGATCGTTTCGCGGATAATATCCATGCTTTCTTCGGCTGCTTTTTGCCCGACTGTCGGATTTCCGCCGACGCCAAGCCCTTTTGAAATTTTTTCTCCGATCTGCAAACGCACCGGAGCCGCCGACTCTCTTAAAACCTGAACGTCAGTATTTATCGCTATAAATTCAACTCCGCCGACGCCCGCCGCAATCATCCTGTTGACCGCGTTTGAACCGCCGCCGCCGACTCCGACAACTTTAATTATTGCCGGCTGTCCGTTATTG
>JGI24702J35022_10000887_pt1 | contig 18551 bp, 17 predicted proteins | sample TergutTh196P4_FD_35022 | JGI IMG/M metagenome (IMG submission 35022)
CGCAAGGCCGTGACCAACAACCCTGAAGTCCAGGCCCGCTGGCATGGATATCTGGCTGCGACTGCGGAGCGGGATGTTGCGCGTGGTGGATATCTTCCACGCATCGACCTGAATGCCGGCATCGGACACAGATGGCGCAAGGACCCCAAGCAATCCAGTGATGACTGGAATTATGGCGGGGCCGGGCTGGATCTCAGGCAGATGATTTACGATGGCTTTGCCACGAGCAGCGAGGTCAAGCGCATGAACTACACCCGTCTCATGCGCTATTACGAGTTACTCGATGCTTCGGAGGAAACCGGTCTCGAGGTCGTGCGCGCCTATGCCGACGTTCAGCGGCAACGCGAACTGGTCGAGCATGCCAAGGCGAACTATGCCGCCCACAAGCAGCTTCATGACAGGCTCAATGAGCGTACTGGAGCGGGCATATCCAAACGGGTTGACCTCGATCAGGCAACCGGGCGGTTGGCGCTGGCGGAATCCAATCTGCTGACGGAACTCTCGAACCTGCACGATGTCAGTGCGCGTTATCAGCGTCTGGTCGGCGATGTGCCGCCTGATACGATGCCGCCGATTGCGGCCGACTTCAATAACGTGCAACTGCCGGAGAACGTCGTTGCCGCATTGAACGTGGCTTATGTCAGCAATCCGGGGTTCAATGCCGCGATCGAAAACGTGCGCGCCAGCCTGTCCAATCGGGATGTGGCCCGTTCCAACTATCATCCCAAGCTCGACCTGCGTGCAAGCACGGGAGTTGATCGCAACATCAACAATATCGATCCCGACACCAATTCCGCCGGTCTCAAGGGCAACAGGCGTGAGAGTTCGGTTGAGTTGCAGTTGAACTTCAACATCTTCCGTGGCGGTTCCGATGCGGCCCGCGTCCGTCAGGCAAGCCAGGAAATCGAACAGGCCAGAGACTTGCGCGAAAAAGCCTGCCGCGATTTGCGTCAGACCCTGTCGATTGCCTATCAGGATACCCGCAGCCTGAATGAGCAACTCGTCTATCGTGAGCAGCATTTCACGATGACCGAGAAGGCGCGCAACGCCTTCCGCGATCAGTTCAACATCGGGCAACGCACGCTGCTTGACCTGCTCGATACCGAGAACGAGTACTTTGTTTCTCAACGGGCCTACACGTCCGCGCGTTATGACCTGCTGGTTGCGCAGGCCCGCACCCTGGCAGGGACGGGGCAGTTATTGCGCACGCTCGGGGTTGTTCGTGAAGACTTGCCTACGCCGAAGGAAATCGGCCAGGATCGTGAAACGGTCAGTCCGGCGGATATGTGCCCGGCTGATGCGCCCGTTCAGGTCGAAGTCGAAAAGGGAAGGCTGGGGGCTCGCTGAACCCGGCATCGTGTAGACATAGGCCGGGTTCGCGCGAGGTGTGAACCCGGACAAAAAAAGCGCAACCTATTCGGTTGCGCTTTTTTTTCACGCTCTCTGGAGTCCGGCTTTCCACGACTTGGGAGTATTGGCAGCAAGGTGCTATAATATAAAGCTTCTCTTCGCGGAACTTTCCGGGGAGAGCAAATTCGCACGCCGAATCGATCAGGGTGCGCCGTCCTTGAATGCGGTCGGTGTCACTGGCAGGAGTTGATATTTTCTCCTGCCCGATCCGGCGGAGGTCAAACCCTGAAAACCGGAGTTACATGAATGTCAGTCACAATGCGCCAGATGCTTGAAGCAGGCGTCCATTTTGGTCACCAGACCCGTTTCTGGAACCCGAAGATGGCCCCGTACATCTTCGGGCATCGCAACAAAATTCACATCGTCAATCTCGAAAAAACGTTGCTGAAATACAACGAGGCGATGGATTTCGTGCGCCGGCTTGCGACCAAGCGCGGCACGGTTCTCTTCGTGAGCACCAAGCGTCAGGCGCGCGAGATTCTCGCTGGAGAAGCACGCCGCGCCGGGATGCCGTTTGTCGACGAACGTTGGCTCGGCGGCATGCTTACCAACTTCAAGACGGTCAAACAGTCGATCAAGCGGCTCAAAGAGTTGGAAACGATGATCGAGGACGGCTCGATCGAGCGCCTGTCCAAGCGCGATGCGCTGATGATGCGCCGCGAACTGGAAAAACTGAACAAGGCGATCGGCGGCATCAAGGACATGGGCGGGTTGCCTGACGCGCTGTTCGTGATCGATGTCGGCTATCACAAGATTGCCATTACGGAAGCGCAGAAACTGGGTATCCCGGTGGTGGCGGTGGTCGATACCAACCATTCGCCCGATGGCGTGGACTACGTGATTCCCGGCAATGACGACTCTTCCCGCGCCATCCGCCTCTACGCCCGAGGTGTGGCCGATGCCGTGTTGCAGGGCCGCAGTCAGGTGCAAATGGAAATCGTCGAGGCAGGCAACGAGGAATTCGTCGAAGTCGAGGAAGAAGTCGACCCGCCCGAAGCCTGATTCCATAGCCGGATCGTTGCGGCGGGTATATCCCGCCGTTGTTGCAAGAACACGGGTCTCGCGCAATCTTCGCCATTTATGGCGGAGTCAAGCGAGACAAAGCGTAACAGGGAGCCGTAGGCTCCCCAAGACCGTATCGAGGAATCCCCTGCCTTCAGGCAGGGGTGACTCATAATGAGTAGTCAAGGAGTTAGCATGGCGGAAATTACCGCGAGCATGGTCAAGGAATTGCGCGAGAAAACCGACGCGCCGATGATGGAGTGCAAGAAAGCCCTGTCAGAAGCCGACGGGGATCTGGTCAGAGCCGAAGAAATCCTGCGGGTGAAACTGGGCAACAAGGCGACGAAGGCCGCCGCCCGCATCACCGCAGAGGGCGTGGTGGCCGTCCATATCTCGAATGACGGCAAGCTGGGCGTGATCCTGGAAGGCAACTGCGAAACCGATTTCGTTGCCAAGAACGACGATTTCATCGCGCTGGTCAGGGACGCTGCCGTATTGGTGGCGGACAAGGCGCCTGCCGATGTGGCCGCGCTTTCGACGCTGCCGATGGGCGAGGGCACGGTGGAATCGACCCGTACCGCGCTGGTGGGCAGAATCGGTGAAAACATGACCTTGCGCCGCTTCGAGCGTGTCGAGGCCAGGGGATCGCTTCATTTTTACGTCCACGGTGGCGCGAAGATCGGTGCGCTGCTCGACCTGGTCGGCGGCGACGCGCAACTGGGCAAGGATTTGTCGATGCACATCGCCGCTTCCAAGCCGAAGGCGCTGGATGCCAGCGGGGTGGATGCCGCCCTGATCGACAGCGAACGCCGTATCGCCATCGAGAAGGCGCGTGAATCCGGCAAGCCCGAGAACATGCTGGAAAAAATCGCCGAAGGCACGGTGCAGAAGTTCCTCAAGGAGGTCACCCTGCTCAATCAGGTTTTCGTGAAGGCCGAAGACGGCAAGCAGACCGTGGAACAACTGCTGAAGGCCAGGGGCGCAACGATTGCAGGCTTCACGCTTTACGTGGTCGGCGAAGGAATCGAGAAGAAGAGTACCGATTTCGCTGCCGAAGTGGCCCAACAGGCCGCGGCGGCTGCCGCTGCGCAGAAGCAGTAAGCACGAGAACCGTCCATCATGTCTGCCGCGTCCTATTCTCGCATCCTGCTCAAACTCTCCGGTGAAGCCCTGATGGGGGAGGACAGCTACGGCATCAATGAAGCCGTGGTGTCGCGCATCGTCTCGGAGATTGCCGAGATCACGCGCCTGGGTGTGCAGGTCGGGGTCGTGATCGGGGGCGGCAACATCTTTCGCGGCATGGCGGGCGCGGCAGGCGGCATGGATCGCGCCACTGCCGACTATATGGGCATGCTCGGCACGGTGATGAACGCCATGGCGCTTGCGGACGCAATGCAGCGCGCGGGTTTGCCTGCCCGTGTGCAATCGGCGCTGCGGATCGACCAGGTGGTCGAGCCTTACATCCGGGATCGCGCCATTCGTCACCTCGAATTGGGGCGAGTGGTCATCTTCGCCGCAGGCACGGGCAATCCGTTCTTCACCACCGATACCGCCGCTGCTCTGCGTGGAACCGAAATCGGCGCGCAGATCGTGCTCAAGGCCACAAAGGTGGATGGCATCTACACGGCCGATCCCAAGAAAGACCCCACGGCGCGGCGATTCGCGCGCATCAGCTTCGATGAAGCCATCGGTCGCAGCCTGGCCGTGCTCGATGCCACTGCGTTCGCGCTGTGCCGTGACCAGAAACTGCCGATCAACGTTTTTTCAATCTTCAAACCCGGAGCCTTGCGCCGCGTCGTCATGGGCGAGGACGAAGGCACATTGGTTCATTCCTGATGATTTATTTCTGAGGTTTTCGCGATGATTTCCGAACTCAAGAAAACGATTGAATACAAGATGCAGAGGTCGATCGATACGCTCAAGCACGATCTCATCAAGATACGGACGGGGCGCGCCCACACGGGACTGCTCGATCACATCCAGGTGGAGTATTATGGAAGCATGGTTCCGGTCAGTCAGGTGGCCAACGTCACCCTGATCGATGCCCGCACCATCGGCGTGCAGCCGTGGGAAAAACCGATGGTGGCGAAAGTGGAAAGGGCGATCCGTGATTCTGACATCGGGGTGAATCCGGTCAATGTCGGCGAAATCATCCGGGTTCCGATGCCGCCGCTCACTGAAGAGCGCCGCCGTGAACTCACCAAGATCGTCAGGCACGAGGGCGAGGCTACCAAGATTGCCGTGCGCAATTTGCGGCGCGATGCCAACCAGCAACTCAAGGACGCTGTCAAGGACAAGACCATTTCGGAAGACGATGAGCGGCGGGCCGAGGAGAGCATCCAGAAGCTCACCGATCACTATGTTGCCGAGATCGACAAGCAGCTTGCCCAGAAAGAACAGGAACTGATGCAGATTTGATCTGCCGGACAATCCCGGTTACACCGGGCGCATGAGGAGAATCTCCGATGGTGCCTCTAGCCTTTATCAGTTCCACCCAGACCGTACCCAATCTGAACAAGGTTCCTCGGCATATTGCCATCATCATGGATGGCAACGGGCGCTGGGCGCGCAAGCGTTTTTTGCCCAGGGTGGCCGGGCATAGCCGTGGGGTGGAGGCGGTGCGTGGGACGATCCGCGCCGCCATCGAGCGCGGGGTGGAATACCTGACGTTGTTTGCGTTCAGTTCCGAGAACTGGCGGCGGCCTGTCGAAGAAGTCTCTTTCCTGATGCAGTTGTTCATCAAGTCGCTGCAAAAGGAAGTCAGCCGCCTGCACGAGAACGGCATCCGTTTTCGCGTCATCGGCGACCGTTCGCGCTTCGAGCCGATATTGGTCAAGGCCATCGCGGCGGCCGAAGAACTGACGGCCAACAATACCCGCCTGCACTTGACCGTAGCCGCCAACTACGGCGGGCGTTGGGACGTGCTCTCGGCGGTCAATCGCGTGCTCGCCCGGCAGCCGGGACTGACCGGGATAAGTGAAGAGATGATCAACGATGAACTGTCGATGAGCTTCGCGCCGGAGCCCGATCTGTTCATTCGTACCGGGGGAGAGCAACGAATCAGCAACTTCCTGCTTTGGCAATTGGCGTACTCGGAGTTTTTCTTCACAGATGCCTTGTGGCCGGATTTCGACGGGAAACTGCTCGACCAGGCCATTGCTTCCTACCAGGAGCGCGAGCGCCGTTTCGGGCGCACCAGTGAGCAATTGACCGTCTCGAAGGGTGGTGAAGTGGAGCGTCATGCTTAGGGAACCCCTGCATAACGCTGCATCCACTGCTTGTCATCCTGCGCGAAGTCGCAGGATCCATGCGGTGCGTGGATTCTGCGACTTCGCTTCGCTACGCGCAGAATGACAGGAGGGGCTGTGCAGGATGCTTAGAACGCGAATTGTTACGGCGGTTGTGCTGTTGTCAGGGCTGCTGGCGGCGCTCTTTTATCTTCCAACACTGGTGTGGGCGGGTTTTTGCGCGTTGATCTGCGCGCTTGCGGCTTGGGAGTGGGGAGGGCTTGCGGGGTGGAGCAGGAATGCGCGGATCGTTTATGGCTTCGTTTTGGGATGCCTGTGTTTTGTGCCTGTGTTTCTTATGTTGGTTGTTTTAAGGGAGGCGAGGCTTGGAACTACTGAGGGAGCGGTTTTTGTGTTTCTTTTGCTGTTCCTTTTGGCGCTCTTTTTGTTAGCAGGGTTCTTCTGGCTGTTGGTCGTGCCATTATGGTTGTGTCGCAAGTGGCCATTGCGTGGCTGGGCTACAGCATTGGTCGGGATCATTGTGCTGGTTCCGGCTACGCTGATTTTCATTGCGCTACGTGAAAGTGATGATGTGCCTTTGGCACTGCTTATAGTATGTGCGCTGGCCTGGGTGGCCGATATTGCGGCCTATTTTTCCGGGCGAATGTTCGGCGGTAAAAAGCTTGCACCCAACATCAGCCCTGGCAAGACATGGGCGGGTGCGATTGGTGCAGTAATTGGCGTCTTGGTGTATTGCAATGTGGTCTTGTTTGTGGCGGGGTCCGGCGAAAATAATATGTCCTTCGTAACCGCGATAGAGAATCCATTGTTGCTTCAACTCGTGTTTATCGGCTTGGCCGTCTGGAGTATCATTGGAGACTTGTTTGAATCGTTACTCAAACGCCAGGCAGGCGTGAAAGACAGCAGTAATCTTCTGCCTGGACATGGCGGTATTCTCGACCGGGTTGACAGTCTGGTTTCGACTTTGACGCTGCTAGGTTTTATTATTGCCTTGAAAATAGTATTTTCCTGACTTTTTCCTGGCAAAATATCTGAATTACATGCCCGCAGCTTCTCCCCAACAACTCACCCTCCTCGGCGCGACCGGCTCGATTGGCGCAAGCACGCTCGATGTCGTCTCCCGCCATCCGGGGCGCTATTCGGTTTTTGCCCTGACCGCGCACCGCGCAGCGGATCGTCTCGCCGAACTGTGCCTGCGGTTTTCCCCGCGCTACGCGGTGATGACGGACAGGCACGCGGCGAAGAAATTGAGGGATTTATTGCAGGCCGGGCATTGCGCAACCACGGTGCTCGAAGGCGAGCAAGCCCTGTGCGAAGTGGCCCGCGCCCCAGAGGCGGACGTGGTGATGGCGGCCATCGTGGGGGCGGCAGGACTCGAGCCGACGCTGGCCGCCGTCGCCGCAGGAAAGAAGGTGTTACTCGCCAACAAGGAAGCCCTGGTGATGTCCGGCCAGCTTTTCATGGATGCGGTGGAGACCTCCGGCTGCTGCCTGGTCCCGATCGACAGCGAACACAACGCGATATTTCAGTCCTTGCCCGGAGATTTTCGGCAGCATCCGGAAGCGATACGACGCATTCTGCTCACGGCCTCGGGCGGGCCGTTTCTCGATACTTCGCCCGAGAGGCTGGAAACGGTCACGCCGGAGGAGGCGTGCGCTCACCCGGTCTGGTCGATGGGGCGTAAAATCTCGGTCGATTCCGCAACCATGATGAACAAGGGGCTGGAAGTGATCGAGGCCCGCTGGTTGTTCGGCGTGGCTTCCGGCCAGATCGAGGTGGTCATCCATCCGCAAGGTATCATTCATTCGATGGTCGATTACATTGACGGTTCTGTACTGGCTCAACTCGGCAATCCCGACATGCGAATCCCGATTGCCAATGCCCTGGCCTGGCCGGAACGGATTGACTCGGGCGCCGGCGCGCTCGATCTTTTCGAGGTTGCAGCGTTACGTTTCATGCGTCCCGATTTTGAGCGATTCCCCTGTCTTCCTCTGGCTTACCAGGTGCTGGAGGCGGGCGGCTCGATGCCCGCTGTGCTCAATGCGGCCAATGAAGAGGCCGTGGCGGCTTTCCTGGATGGGCGGTTGGGGTTTTGCCGCATTGCCGATGTGATTGCGGCGACGCTGGAACGCGATGGGTGGCCGGGGATTGAGACACTGGAAGCGGTGCTGGAGGCTGACGCGCGCGCGCGCAGCCTCGCCTGCGAAGAAATCCGCAAACGAGGTGCGAAATGAGTTTTTTTGTGGGTTATATCGTCCCGTTTATCATCGCCCTCGGGGTGTTGATACTGATTCATGAATTGGGGCATTACCTGGTCGCTCGCTGGTGCGGGGTCAAGGTTCTGCGGTTCTCGGTCGGCTTCGGTCGTCCGTTGCTGAAGGTCCAGGGATCCGATGGAACCGAGTGGGTACTGGCGGTTTTCCCGCTCGGCGGCTACGTCAAGATGCTTGGCGAAGGTGGCGGCGATGAGGTCGAAGAGCACGAATCGCACCGGGCCTTCAATCGCCAGTCGGTCGGTCGGCGTTTTGCCATTGTGGCAGCCGGGCCGGTTTTCAACCTGTTGCTGGCCGTCGCTTTGTACTGGGGGGTGTTTGTAGGCGGTAGCGATGAGCTGCGGCCCCTGATTGCGCCAGCCGAAACGCAATCCAGTCTCGCGCGTGATGCGGGTGTGCTCGAGGGCGACCTGGTGCTGAGCGTCGATGGCAACAAAATCAAGAGTTGGCAGGATTTGCGTTGGGCGTTGCTGCGTCACGCAGTCGACCGTAGTGAGGCGCACCTGCTGGTGCGTACGCGCACGGGCGATGAGGCAGTACGGGTTCTCGATCTGCGGAATTTTTCCTTCGACGAGACAGACGAGTCAGAGGAGGCAGGCAGGAAGGATCCTGTTTTTCGCATGGGTTTGCGTCCGGCCTCGGTTCCTGCGCTCATCGCGCACGTGGAGGAAGACGGTGCGGCGGCCAGAGGCGGTTTGATCGATGATGATGAAATCGTCGCCATCGATGGCGAGCCGATGAACCTGATCCGTGAAGTCGTCGAGGTCATACACGCCACGCCCGGACAGACGCTGATGTTCACCGTGCGACGGGGTGAGGAAGAACGGACGTTTTCTGTTGCCGTGGGTGAAAAACGGATTGGAGATGACGGGGCAGTCGGCTTCATCGGCGTGCGTTTCGATACTTCCGCCCTGTATGCCAGAGTGAGTTACGGGCCATCCGATGCCATGGCGCGTGCCGTGAGTCGAACCTGGGAAACCAGTACGCTGACCCTGAAGTCCATCGGTCAGATGATTCTCGGCAATATTTCGGTGAAGAATATTTCCGGGCCGATCACGATTGCCGACATTGCCGGAAAATCGGCTCAGCATGGGCTGGCGTCTTTCATCCATTTCCTGGCGTTCATCAGCATCAGCCTTGGAATTTTGAATTTGCTGCCCATTCCAGTGCTCGACGGCGGACATTTGCTGTATTATGCGGTAGAGTTTATCAAGGGTAGCGCGCTCTCTGATCGTTTCATGGAGTTGGGTCAGAAAGTCGGCATGGTAATCCTCCTCATGCTGATGGTGTTTGCCCTTTTTAACGACATCAACCGTCTGATCTTCTAATATCCGCATGTCATACAAACGCCTTGTCGGGCTCCTTGCTGCCCTTTCTGTTTCCTTGCCAGCCCTGGCTTTTCAACCGTTCGTGGTCAAGGATATCCGGGTGGAAGGCTTGCAACGCACCGAGGCAGGGACGGTATTCAATTACCTGCCCGTGAAAGTGGGCGACGTGTTTGACGAGGCCCAGGCAAGCGAGGCCATACGCGCCCTGTTCGATACCGGCTTTTTCCGGGATGTGCGCATCGAAACCGACCATGACGTGCTGGTGGTCGTGGTCGATGAACGTCCGGCCATTGCGAAGATCGATTTCGTCGGCGTCAAGGATCTCGACGTCGAGGCGCTCAGGAAAGGGCTGCGCGATGTCGATCTGGCCGAATCCCGCACCTTCGACCGTGCGCTGCTCGATCGCGCCGAACAGGAAATCAAGCGCCAGTACCTTGCGCGCGGCAAATACGGCGCAACCGTCACGACCACGGTGACGCCGCTCGAACGCAACCGCGTCGGCATCACCTTCAACGTCGATGAAGGCGATGTCGCCCGTATTCGGCAGATCAAGATCATCGGCGCGAAGACTTTCAAGGAAAGTAGTCTGGTCGATCTCTTCGAACTTTCCACGCCGGGTTGGTTTACCTGGTACACCAAGCGTGATCGGTATTCGCGTCAGAAACTTGCCGCCGATCTCGAACGTCTGCGTTCTCATTATCTCGATCGCGGGTATCTCGATTTCAATATCGAATCCACCCAGGTTTCGATTACGCCGGATAAAAGAAGTATCTACATTACAGTCAGTCTTTCCGAAGGCGAACGCTACACGGTGACAGGGGTGCGTTATGCGGGCAATCTGATGTTGTCCGAAGAAGAGTACCTGAAACTGACTACCATCCATCCCGGCCAGATTTTTTCGCGCGAACGTCTGACCGAAACCACCAAGGCGATTACCGACCGTCTGGGCAATGAGGGCTATGCGTTTGCCAATGTCAATGCTGCGCCCGAAGTGGATGAACAAAAACACGAGGTCGCCTTTACCATCTACGTCGATCCCGGTCGCAAGGTGTATGTGCGGCGCGTCAATGTGCAGGGCAACACCAAGACCCGTGATGAAATCATCCGCCGCGAGGTTCGCCAGATGGAAAGCGCCTGGTACGACGGGGCAGCGATCAACCGCTCGCGCGACCGCATCGACCGTCTGGGCCATTTCGAGGAGGTAACGGTCGAGACTCCGCCCGTGACGGAGACGACCGACCAGGTCGATGTCAATTTTACGGTCAAGGAACGGCGCACGGGCGCCCTGACGTTCGGGGTGGGCTATTCTTCCGCCGAAAAGGTCGTGCTCCAGGCGTCGATTTCGGAACGCAATCTTTTCGGATCCGGGAAGAACGCGGTACTTGCCTTCAATACGTCCAAATCCTATCGCACCCTGTCATTGTCTCTGACCGACCCGTATTTCACCGTCGATGGCGTGAGTCTGGGGACGGATATCTACTACCGCACTTACGATCCGTCGAAGACCATGGCGGTATCGCCCTACAAGATGATCTCGGCAGGCGCCGGCCTGCGTGTCGGTTACCCGATTGCCGAGGACGACAGCATCAGCTTCGGTCTGGCATTCGACCGTACCACGATCACCACGTATGAGAATAGCTACAGTCAGTACAGGAAGTTCTGTCAGGATTTCAACTGTAAGGGGTCAGAGGGCGAAACAAAAGGTATCGGAGAGGTCGATGTCAACAGCGTGATCGTGAGCATGGGCTGGGGGCGTGATACCCGAAACAGCTATCTCTACCCGACCAAGGGCACTTACCAGCGCATTTACGGTGAAGTCACCACCGCCCCAGGGGATCTTCGTTATGGCAAGGCCACTTATCAGTTCCAGCACTGGATTCCGGTTGGTCGCAGACATGCCCTGATGTTCAATACCGAGTTTGGCTGGGCCCAAGGCTACAGCAACAAGCCGATGCCGTTCTACAAGAATTTCTATGTAGGTGGCATCGGTTCGGTGCGTGGTTATGATGCCTATTCGATCGGCCCGAAGGATGAAGACGGCGACGCCATCGGCGGTACGCGCAAGTTCGTTGCCAATCTTGAATTCTTTTTCCCAATGCCCGGTTCGGGGAGTGATCAGTCGTTTCGCTTCTCGACCTTTGTCGATGCGGGTAACGTTTGGGGGGGAGAGAGAGACACGGTTTTGAAAGAAGAACGCGTCAGATTCCGTGATTTGCGTTACAGTGCGGGTTTGGCTCTTACGTGGAACGCGCCGATCGGTCCGCTCAAATTCAGCCTGGGTTATCCGCTGAACAAGAAAGAAGGCGATAAAACCCGGCCCTTCGATTTTTTGCTCGGTGCAACATTCTGATGTGTGCCGTGTTTTCTCAGAAACGACTCACTTGGAGAAATGTGTGAAAGTTCGTGCTTTTTCCCTGCTTGCCCTGCTTCTGATGGGAGCCTCCCAGCTGGCGCATGCAGACACCGCCAAATTTGGTTTCGTCAATTCCGAACGCGTGATGCGTGAGGCCGCGCCGGCCGTACGCGCGCAGCAGCGCATCGAAAAGGAATTTGCCAAACGCGACCAGGATTTGCAACGCATGGCCAAGGATCTGGAGTCTCTCCAGAAAGATCTGGAGAACGAAAACTCGAAAATGAGCGCCGCCGAACGTCAGAAGAAAGAGCGCTCTTTCACTGACCTCAGTCGGGATTTTCAGCGCAAGCAGCGTGAGTTCCGCGAGGATCTCAACCAGCGCCGCAATGAAGAGTTGGCTTCGATCATTGAAAAGACCAACCAGGTCATCAAACAGATCGCCGAAAGCGAGAAGTACGATGTCATTTTCCAGGATGTCGTGTATGCAAATCCGCGTATCGACATTACGGACAGAGTACTCAAGGCGCTGGGCGACCTCAAGTAAGGTTTCCCTGATCAGCGATGCCACGAATCGACGCATTGGTTGCCCGGCTTGGGGGCGAACTGGCTGGAGACGGCAGTGTGGAGATACGCCGGGTTGCCACGCTGGAACAGGCGGGGGAGGGCGACCTGGCGTTTCTTGCCAACCCGAAATACCGGGGCCAGCTCAAAACCAGCCGCGCTGCAGCCTTCATTGTCAAACCCGCGCACCGGGACGTGGTCGGCGATGGTCGACCGTGCATCGTAACCGACGATCCTTACCTTTATTTCGCGCGTGTCGCCCGACTCTTCAACCCGCCGTCGCCTGTCGTTGGCGGCGTGCATCCGCTGGCGTCGGTACGTTCTACCATACCGGCAACGGTGGCGATCGACGCCGGGGCCGTGGTGGAGGAAGGGGCGGAAATCGGCGAGGATGTGTTGATCGGAGCCAATTGCGTCATTGGGCGCGGAGTGCGTATCGGGCGAGGCACGCGTCTGGCGCCCAACGTCACGATCTATGCCGGTTGCGTGCTCGGAGAGGACTGCATCATCCATGCGGGCGTAGTAATCGGCTCGGATGGTTTTGGTTTCGCGCGGGAAGCCGAAGGCCGCTGGGTCAAGATCCCGCAGACGGGGCGGGTCGTGATCGGCAACGATGTGGAAATCGGCGCCAATACAACGATCGACCGTGGTGCGCTGGGAGACACCGTGATCGGCGACGGCGCCAAGATCGACAATCAGATCCAGATCGGCCATAACACGCATATCGGGGAGCACACAGCCATCGCGGGCAGTACCGGCATCGCGGGCAGCGCGAGAATTGGCGCGCGTTGTATGATAGGCGGTGGGGTGGGTATCGGCGGGCATCTTGCCATCGCGGATGACGTGACCATCACGGGGCGCACCTCGATCATGAAATCCATCCCGACGGCGGGCGTCTACGCCGGCTGCCTGCCACAGCAGACTCATGCCGACTGGATCAAAAATTTCGCTCACCTTCGTCATCTCGATGCACTCGCAAGCAGAGTGCGTTTTCTCGAACAACGCCTGGAACAACTGGAAAAGGCCAGGGAATCACTCTGAAATCATGGTCATGGACATCAACGAAATTCGCCGCTACCTGCCGCATCGCTACCCCTTCCTGCTGGTCGACCGGGTGCTGGAAATCCAGGAGAACCGCATTCTCGCAATCAAGAACGTCACCGCGAATGAACCGTTCTTTACCGGCCACTTCCCTCATAACCCGGTCATGCCGGGCGTGCTCATCGTCGAGGCGATCGCCCAGGCGGCTGCGCTGCTGTCGTGCAAGAATGCCGACTTCGTCCCCAACGAGGAGACGGTGTTCCTGTTTGCCGGTATCGACAAGGTTCGCTTCAAGCGCCAGGTCGTGCCCGGCGACCAATTGCTGTTCGATGCCTCCATGTTGCAGAGCAAACGAGGCATCTACAAATACAGGGGGCTTGCCACCGTTGACGGCGAACTGGCTGTCGAAGCCGAGTTCATGTGCGTTTTCAGGGCCAAACCATGATTCATCCGGCGGCCATCGTTCATCCTGGTGCGAAAATCGGCAACGGGGTCGAGATCGGGCCGTTCTCGATCGTCGGCGAACATGTCGAAATTGGCGACGATACCTGGATCGGGCCGCATGTCGTGCTTGAAGGCCATACCCGCATCGGGCGCGAAAACAGGATTTTCCAGTTCAGTTCGCTCGGCGGGGTGCCGCAGGACAAAAAATATGCGGGCGAACCCACCCGGCTCGAGATTGGCAATCGCAACACGATCCGCGAGTACTGCACCTTCAGTATCGGCACGGCTCAGGATAGTGGCGTGACCCGCGTGGGCGATGACAACTGGATCATGGCTAATGTACACATCGCACACGATTGTCAGGTCGGCAGCAATACGGTCTTTGCCAATGGCGCTTCGCTTGCCGGGCATGCCCATATAGGCGATTGGGCCATCCTCGGCGGTTTCAGCGGCGTTCACCAGTTCGTCCGCGTTGGCGCACACAGCTTCATCGGCGCGTTCGCCCTGTTGCTTCAGGATCTGCCCCCCTATGTCACGGTGGGCGGCAGCCCCGCCGCGCCGCACGGCATCAACAGCGAAGGGTTGCGCCGCCGGGGGTTTTCAGCCGAGTCGATTGCTGCGATCAAGCGGGCTTATCGTATCCTTTACCGTAAAAACCTTACTCTTGCGGAAGCGCGCGAGCAAATCACTGCGCTTGCCGTCGATTACGTCGAAGTTCAACCTTTTGCCGATTTCATCGGTGTTTCGGGCCGCGGATTGGTACGCTGACATGACACCCACGATTGCCATGGTAGCCGGGGAAGCCTCCGGTGATTTGCTGGCTGCTCACCTGATTCGCGCCATTCGCGCCCATCTGCCCAAGGCGCGTTTTTATGGCATTGGCGGCCCGAAGATGCATGCCGAGGGGTTCGACGCGCTCTGGCCTTCCGAACTGCTCTCGGTCAACGGCTACACGGAGGCGATCGGGCGTTACAGTGCGCTGGCTGGCATTCGCCGTAAGCTGCTGAAAGATATCCGGCGCACGCGGCCCGACGTGTTCATCGGCGTCGATGCGCCCGACTTCAATCTCTGGCTGGAAGGCAAGGTCAAGGCGGACGGCATTCCGGCCATTCATTTCGTCAGCCCTTCGATCTGGGCCTGGCGCGGCAGGCGGATCAAGGGTATCGCGCGCTCGGTGACACACATGCTTTGCCTGTTCCCGTTCGAGATGCCGATTTACGAGCGCGCGGGCATTCCTGCCACCTACGTCGGGCATCCGCTTGCGGACGAACTCCCGATGGAGCCGAACCAGCAGGCGACACGCGAACGGCTGGATTTACCGGCCGATGCGACCATTGTGGCGCTGCTGCCCGGCAGTCGTCAGTCGGAAGTCAGTAATCTGGCCGACTGCTTCATTGCCACGGCGGAAGTCATTGCGCATCGTCGACCGGGAACCATTTTTCTCGTGCCGCTGGCCACGCGCGAAACACGCGATATCTTTGCCGAAGTCCTGTACCGCCGGGGGTCAGCCGATGACATGTCGATCCGTCTGTTGTTTGGTCACGCGGTCGACGCGATGATTGCCTCCGACGTGGTGCTTGTCGCCAGCGGTACGGCCTGCCTCGAAGCTGCGCTGCTCAAGCGTCCGATGGTGATCAGTTACCGCATGGGCAGATGGCAATATCGTCTGATCAAGCGCATGGCCTATCTGCCCTGGGTCGGGCTGCCCAATATCCTGCTCAACGAACTCGTGGTTCCCGAACTGCTCCAGGATGACGCGGCCCCCGAGCTCATGGCCGATGCCATCGAAAAATGGCTCGATGACGCCGACGGTTGCGTGGCGCTCGCCGAGCGCTTCACTGCCCTGCATCATGAACTGCGTCAGGGAACGGCGAGTCGGGCGGCCAGGGTCATTCTGCCCTATTTGCGTGATTCCGCATCCGCGCGGGAAACAGAGACGCCATGAGTCTGGCATGGCCGGGCTGAAAATCTGCGGTGTCGACGAAGCCGGGCGAGGTCCTTTGTGCGGGCCGGTCGTGGCCGCTGCGGTCATCCTCGACCCGATGCGGCCCATCGAAGGTCTGGCCGATTCCAAGAAACTGACCGCTCGCGTGCGCGAACGTCTGGCGGACTTGATCCGGCAACGGGCGCTTGCCTGGAGTGTGGCCGAGGCATCGGTGGAGGAAATCGACCGTCTCAACATCCTGCATGCCAGCCTGTTGGCGATGCAGCGCGCCATCGCAGCGTTGAACGTCACGCCCGACGAAGTGCGGGTTGACGGCAACCGTTGCCCGGATATTTCCCTGCCAGTGAGAGCCATCGTTGGGGGCGACGCGTTGGAGCCAGCGATTTCCGCCGCCTCCATCCTCGCCAAGACTGTGCGTGATGCGCAGATGGTTGAACTGGATCGCCTCCATCCCCAATTCGGCCTGGCGCGCCACAAGGGCTATCCGACCGCTGCGCATCTCGAAGCCCTCCGCCGGTACGGAGTCGCGGATTTCTATCGCAAGAGCTTTGCGCCCGTGCGTCAGATTCTTGCCAATTCGTGAGGGGTATTCGATGATGGTGGCCCGCTTCACCTTCACCCACCTCAGTTCGCGCGACAATCCTCGTCTCAGACTACTTGCGTCGCTCGGATCTAGGCCACGCGAGCGCCGAGAACTGGGACAGACCTTGCTCGACGGTCCGCACCTGATCGATTGCGCCCTCGATGCAGGCATTGCCCTGCTCGATGTTTGTGTATCGAAAAGCGGATGCGAGAACCCCGAAATTCTTGCCTTGCTTGCCCGTCTGCCTGCTGAAGAGTTTCCGATTTGCGTGCCCGATGCGCTTTTCGCCCGTCTGAGTCCGGTCGATACGCCTACGGGCATCCTTGCGCGCATTGCGTTGCCGTTGTCGGAGGGGCTGAAGGCGGTGGAACGTGAAACGCTCATCGTGCTCGATGCCATCCAGGATCCCGGCAATCTTGGTTCGATCCTGCGTACCGCCGCTGCGGCGGGTGTTCATCTGGCGTGGCTCACGCCCGGTTGCGCGCAAGCCTGGTCGCCCAGGGCGCTTCGCGCCGGAATGGGGGCGCATTTCCGTTTACACATCTTTGAGCAGGTCGACGCCCTTGCAGGGCTGGCTGCGTATCAGGGCAAGGTCTTGGCGGCGGGCACGGGCGAGAAGTCCCGGATATTTTTCGATACCGACCTGCGTAGTTCCGTTACCTGGCTCTTCGGGGCCGAAGGGCAGGGCATCTCGCCCGCGCTCCTTGCGCGTGCCGATGAAATTGTGCGCATCCCGATGGCGGAGGGCATCGAGTCCCTGAACGTCGGCGCGGCGGCGGCAGTGTGCCTGTTCGAGCAATTGCGACAGCGCAGGGAGATGTCATGACTGATTCCTCCATCCGGGTCAGAAACCACTCGTGGTCTGGCACTCGTTGGGGCGTCGAACGCAAGCACGCCTTGCTGGAGCGGGAAGCCCAAATGGCTGAGAGAGGTATTCAAGCTCAGTAGTCAGTCTTGGTAGTCAAGGCGAATTTTTCGTGATAAAGTTCCTTGACGTGGAGTTCTAGTCCGAGAACCCAGAACATCTGAAAGGAGTGCGATCATGGCAACTCGCATAAACGGTCTGTTGTTGGGTGTGGTGAGCAGTTTTGCTTTTATGGCAACATCGTTTGCTCAAGATGCAGGAAAAATCCACAATTTCAGCATCGCGCCGGAAATATCCAGCTATGAATACAAAGAGCCGGGCCTGATGAAGCTTAGTGGCACGATGTATGGGGTTTCGGCTGAATACTTGAATAACGGCGGAGTCGGACGCATCAAGAACTCGATACCGATTCAGCTTCGCGGGCGGTTCAATTACATGCAGGGTGATCTTCAATACGATGGTCATGTTGCGAACATTTATACCGGCGAAAGATGGTCATACAAGGCTGAAAAAAAAGAGAAGAATTATTTCTTCGATACGGCCTTCCTGGGCGGTGTGGAATTTAAACTTAGCGAAAAACTATCGGTTTCTCCGTATTCAGGATTCGGTTATCGCTATCTTTTGGATGACAATAGCAGTGAAAGTAGCAAAAATCCTTACCCTCACAAGCGTAAACAGACCTACTATTATATGCCAATTGGGGCTGACTGGAAAGTGCCCCTGGCATCCGGCTGGAGTCTCGCTTTCAATACTGAACTCGATGTTTTGCTGAGAGGCAAAAATACAACAAATCGCTATCAAACTCGCTATAATCCGTATAGCGAAAATAGCGAAAGGAACTACCGGCAAAAAAGCGGATATGGGTTGAGACTCTCCGCGAAGGCCGAAAAAAATCTCCAATCAGTGGGGGTTTTTGCAGAACCCTTTTTCCGGTACTGGGACATTGCAAAATCGAATACCATACGCTGGGAGGATGGGGGTTATATATACGAGTCCCACGAACCCAAAAACAAAACAACCGAATACGGGTTGAGAGTTGGCGTTTCGTTCTGAAACACGGCCTTTGGGGGTGTCCTTGCTTTTGGCGGACGCCCCTTTTTGCTGCCGATCAGGGTTTATCAGATGATCCAAAAAACCTGTGCATACTCGCATATAGCCCTGTCATTCTTCGACTACGCTTCGCTTCGCGCAGAATGACAGGTGCGGAATTTCAAACTGAGACACTACCGATGGTCTCGCCGACGCGGAAGCTCAGGGCGGGACGACTCGGCTAAAATGCCGGGATGAACGCGCCCGCATCTCCCTCCGATCTCTCGCCGCATTCCCCCCGATTCATCCACCTGCGCCTGCACACCGAGTATTCGGTCACCGACGGTATCGTCCAGATCGGTGCGGCGCTCGATGCTGCCGCGAAGGATGGCATGCCGGCACTGGGGATTTCCGATCTCGGAAACCTCTTCGGCATGGTCAAGTTCTACAAGGGCGCGCGCGCCAAAGG